>Ga0208687_1000317_pt1 | contig 38272 bp, 54 predicted proteins | sample June2015DPH_6_10_FD_184695 | JGI IMG/M metagenome (GOLD analysis project Ga0208687, IMG submission 184695) | Peatland microbial communities from SPRUCE experiment site at the Marcell Experimental Forest, Minnesota, USA - June2015DPH_6_100... | ecosystem: Environmental > Terrestrial > Soil >...
GCGCGTGCGGGCATTTGAATTTGCCCGGACTCAAGTTCTAATTGACGCGGAGAAATAAAAGAGAATCCATTTGAAGTTTAGCGCGGTCGCGCAGAGAGAGGGGACTATGAAAAAAGAAGAATTAAAGCGGATTCTTGATTTACACGCAGAGTGGCTACGTAATAGCAACCAGGAAAGCCGTGCTGACCTGAGCGGTGCTGACCTGAGCCGTGCTGACCTGCGCGGTGCTGACCTGCGCGATGCTGTCCTGAGCGGTGCTGACCTGCGCGGTGCTGACCTAAGCGGTGCTGACCTGCGCGGTGCTGTCCTGAGCCGTGCTGACCTGAGCGGTGCTGACCTGAGCCGTGCTGACCTGAGCGGTGCTGACCTGAGCGGTGCTGACCTGCGCGGTGTAAAAATCAAAAGTTTGCGCGTCTATACAGGATTGTATCCTTATGAGATATGGTCCTGCGTCAGTATTGACAATGTTCCATACATACGTATGGGTTGTTTATATAAAACAGTCGAGGAGTGGGACAGAATTACCATTCGCTCTAGTAATCTATCTGAATTTCCTAATAACGGCTCAGAAAAAAGCGAGGAGCGCGTGCGGGCATTTGAATTTGCCCGGACTCAAGTTCTAATTGACGCGGAGAAATAAAAGAGAATCCATTTGAAGTTTAGCGCGGTCGCGCAGAGAGAGGAAATTATGAAAAAAGGCAAGAGTAGAGAAGTTATCCAAAAGACGAACTTAACAAATGTCTTAAAGTGTTGGCGTTTATCGGAGAGTTACACAGCGCAAAATGCCGCATTTGAAATCGGCATCAAAGCGGCAGCATTGAATCGCATCGAACTTGGCCACAAAATCGACGCTGACACACTCGTACAAATCGTAAATTGGTTGATGGATATCCCGTTCTAAGAAAATTTTGGCTTCCCAGCAGTACGGGAAAGGATGTGCGGCGGCGTGGAGGGACACGCTAGCCAGCGTAGGGGCGGAACGGGACGCTGGAATCCTGCGTGCGGGGATAATCGGCACGCGGTATCTCTCAGCTGAGAGGGTAAACCTGATAGCACCGACCCAAGCCGGTATCAAGCCCGGCCCGCACATCGTAAGAAGTTGCTAAGAAGACTTTCGTAATCGAGCGCCTGGGCATTACGAGTACCCAAGCGCCCGCGAAGCAACACAATCGACCTATAAGGAGGCCGCCTATGTCGCAAACCAGTTTAGCAGTTTTTTCCTCCCCGGAATTTCCCTGGGCCGTCGAGCGCAAGATCGCTCAACTCGACCGCCTCGTGATCCGAGTTTTAGCCAAAACGGAACTCGGTTCTTGCGCCTACAAGCCTTCCGATTCGCGTTGGGATTTTCCCTGCCGCGCTCGGGCGACGGTGCATCACCTGGCCAACAACCAGGAACTCTGTCTCGAACATTTTCAGGCGGTGCAACATGAGTGACCTCACCCGACGTTGCGGCAATTGCGGACAGCCGGAAGGCGCCCACTCCATGGCCGGAGATTTCTGCCCCGAAGCCGATTGGTACAGCACGAGCTCCGTTTTCGTCGAACCTCACGCCGACGCCACCGAAGAATTTTCCCGGCTTCTCGAACGCCGCGATCTGACCGCCTACCGCGCCGTGGCCGCCATCGAATTGGCGCTTCTGTTTTGGGAAGCCGAAGACTACCAATCGGCCTTCACGCGCCTGTCCCAAGCCCACGAAGAATTTCAGCAAGCCGACGCACGCATCCACGCATTTCGTAAAACTTCCCAGGGTGAACAAAGAATCACCAACCTCGACTTCACTTCCAATGGAGGAGCGCAATGAACGGCAACGGTAACCATCCATCTCCCATCACTCCCGCGATTTCCATGCCCTTCAGCCTCACGGCGAAACCCGGATCGCGGCAGGCGCTTATCGTGCAAGCCCAGCGGGCCATTCAAGCCCTCTGCGAAATGTTGGAAGACTTGCAAGCGCAACCCCAGCCACAACCCGGGCCGGAGATTGCACGGGCCAAAGCGGAACTCGATCCCGACTTGAACGTCCCCTCGTGTCCTCAATGCGGTGACACTATGAAACAACGGGCCTCGAAATTCGGACCATTCTGGGGGTGCATCAACTATCCGACGTGCGACGGTATCGTCAAAATACGAAAACCGTCCCGCACCACCCATGCACCCATCCCTTCGCCCCGCGTGCTGGAATTCACCAACCGCATGAAGCGCGCTAGCAACCGGGCGCAACTGCAACAGATTTATATCGAAGCCTATAAAGAAGCCCGCGACGCCGGGGACGAAAACGCCCAAGCCGCCTACATCCGCGTGAAGGATGCAAGAAAGCGAGAATTGCAATGACCTTGAATTTCATCGACTGCGAACAAGGAAGCGAAACCTGGGCCGCCGAACGCTGCGGCAAAGTCACGGCCTCGCGTTGCGCCGACGTTCTCGCGAAAATCAAGAAGGGCGAAGCTTCGGACCGGCGCAAATATCGCGAAGAAATTCTCGCCGAGATTCTCACCGGCCAGCCCGCGTCCCATTACGTGAGCCCGGAAATGCAATGGGGACGCGAGCAAGAGCCGTTCGCCCGCGCGGCGTACGAAATTCAGTGCAACGCGACGGTCGAAACCTACGGATTCGTTCTTCACCCGAGCCTTCCCCGTTTCGGCGCTTCCCCCGACGGCCTGGTCGGGAACGACGGCATGATCCAAATCAAATGCCCCAACACTTCGACGCACCTCAACTCGATCCTCGCCAACGCCATCCCCCCCGAACACATCCCGCAAATGCTCGCCGAAATGGCATGCGCCGGACGCCAATGGAACGACTTCGTCAGCTTCGATCCCCGGCTCCCGCAACACCTGCAGCTATTCATCAAGCGTCTCCCGCGGGACGATAAACTCATCGCCGAACTCGAAGCGGAAGTGATGAAGTTCACCGCGGAAATCGACGAAACCCTCGCCCGGTTGCCGCAGTCCGGCAGGCCGCAACCCATCGTGGAACTCCTCGACAACGCGCCCGAAGTCGAGACCCCTCCAGTTCTTTCTTCCATCCCATTCATTCTCGAATCCAAACCCACTCTTCACTCCAAACCGAAAATCGACGAGCTCGATCCAAAAACGGGAAAAATGAAATACGCGAACTATGAAGAGTACGCCGACGCCAAGGACCAATGGCTACAACAAGACACTTTGCGGCTATTTTTAGAAATGATCTACAACGGGAAAGGACCGACGCGATGATGCGCCGCCGCCCCGTGGCCCTATTGAATGCCACATTCGAGCACCAGCGGCGCCGAGGCATGGGCGCCGCTTGGCGCGACGACCGAATCACGAAGGACGGGCAGGATTGGAATGGAGCGGCGCATTGGGTGTGCAACCCGGAAAAGGGTTAAATCACAATGGCGTCCAGAATGGATTTCCTTTATTAAGACTATTTGCAAGCTCCAACCATCTCCTTGCATCTTTACTGCATTCTGTTAATGTAAAACACTGCGTGATTCCCAAAGCAACCATGATAAGTATCCAATCGTTCTGATTCATCGTGACAGTTATTACATCACCCGATTTCGAGTAGCCCATTCTTACTTTTCCTCCGAGCATCGAAACCCTCCTTTCCAATTATTTAACCGCCGACATAATTCCTTGAAACGCTCCTAACGATATTAAGAACGCCCTCCCAACCTTTGCAGTTGAAGATTTTCTAGGGCGGCCTCCGCTTCGTCCGCCGTAAGCGGCAAGCCGGCTTTGTCTGGCATACCCCCATTACGAGGATCAACCCGAATCATGATTTCAGTTTGTCCACGATGTTTGTACCACGTCATCGCTATGAACCCACCTCCTCGGAACGGCCCGAATCGCTCCCCATCCGGCGCGTCTTCAGGATGCGGAGGAATCCAGATCGCCGCATAACTTTGGTCATTGCGCCGCACAAAGAACGATTCGGCATCTCTCTTATCGTCCCAGCCTTCGCCCGCAAAGGCGCGGAGTTCGCCCGCAGTGACACAGTTCCAATTATCCGATGTGAAAATTCCTTCACTATCAAAGGCGCACTTACGAGGACTGCCGAAATTACTAAGAACAGGCGTCTCTTGACAGCGCTTACAATTGGCGGTTGCCGCACCCACTGGAAGTTTTCTATTCTCATCGCTCATCGTTAACTCTTTACTCACGCCGCTTCCGAATTCACCCGGCTGTACGGCACCAGACTTTCATCCCCACACCCCAGACAACAACCAACCAATCCATATTCGTTGCTCCAACTGGCAACGAATATTTGCTCCGAACCGCACTTCTCGCAAAAACGCATGAACTGGACTTGCGTTAGCAGTGGAGTCGGTTGCGAGTGCATAAATTCCCTTTCAAAAACCGAGGGCGGCCCCATCCCACTTCCTCGCCGCCCTCGTTTTGCAAGTCCACTCTACGAGGAACAATCATCGACCGGCAAAAATCAAGCGGCCTTCAGGTGCTCATAACCCGGTTCGGAATTTTTTCCGACCATCACCTTGAAAACCTTCATGGCGCTCTGATCTTGTTTCTGGAAAGAAGCATCCTCGCGCTCGTAGCAAATATCCAACCAATGTCCAAGGTGGGCCGGTTGGATTTTCTTGTTGAGATCGTTGGTCCCCAGACACGTCATCCGGGTGCCGTTTTCCGGTTGCTCGAACATGTATTCGAGCGCCTGCTTTCCCTTGACCGTCACCGGCTCGATGGAAACCAGAACTCCACTCAAAACCTGACCGGGCTTCGTAAACTGAAAAAGTTCCGGCGCTTTCACTTCCTGCATTTGACGCATAGTGTTGCTCCTTTTAAGCGGCTAGTTGCCGCGAAAACTTTTCAGGCCGTTTACCCTAAATCAAACAACCAAACTCCATACCCCGAATTTTCCACGTCTTCACAGAGCGGCGGTAAACCATTAAAACTCATCGCCACAGGCTCCGGCAGATCGCCTTTTCTATCGGGAGACGATTTTCGATTGGGCTGCTCAAGCGTCGCCACACCCCAGAAATAATCCAATCCCGGCGAACATCGCGCATCCCACAGCATCCCGCAATTCACGCAAACCGAACGCTTCCACGTCTCTTCCCCTACTTCCCCCGAAAGCCTTAACACAAAAGGTTCGAGCGCATGATGACGATCCACCGCCACCTTTTTTAACCACGCTTCCGCCGCCGCCATCAAAGATTCCATCTTCATGCCGCCAATTGCCGCGAAACCGAATCGCGATAACGCTCGTACAGTTCCGGCTCGGAAATTCCCGGCGAACCGCCATCTTCCACGGGAAGAAACTCCGCGAGCTTCTTCAAATACAATTTGCCGTTTCGGTCGCGATTCAGCATGGCCCGCATTTGCGCGACACCCAACACCTTCCAGTTGTCGCGAACGTACATATAGGCCATCCATTCCAAAACGCGAAACCGATATTTCTCGCCTCCCCACTTACACGGAACCGTATCGAAAAGCCCCGGCGGGATTCTCTGGCCGTCGAGCAATCGCATCCGGTCGAACGGATTGAAATCGAGAACGTTCTTCCGCATCTCGCCTAGGGTTTGCAGCGTGTCGGGAACACGCCCGCCAAATTGGTTCTCGACGCGCGTCACCACCGGAAACCGTATAGAAGCCTCTTGCGCCTGCGCCGCATCCGGCAAAAGATGAATCCCGGAATTCGCCGGCCTGAAATCCTGTTTCACGTGAGGCAACTCTTCCCCCAGCCATTCCCACACGCTGGGAAATTGCGGCCACTGGAACAGATCGCGATCTCCCGCTTTCAACGTTTTCAGGTACTCGGCATACTCAACCTTCGCCGAACGATTGACGCGCCGCTTCATCAATTCCAAATGCGATACGCGCTCCGCCACTTTGTCGTAGATTCGGATACAGGAAGGCCGCTTGCCAAAGTAGAGCGTCTGATAGATTTTCTTCCCCATCTCCGTCTGTTCATTTTCGACCACCTTGGCGTGCGCGCAAATAAATTGCTTGTATTGCACATAGGTGTGATTCCGAAACCAGGAAAGCGAGACGTCGCGAATGTCGGCGGCAAGATCGACCCGACCCAGGCGAAGTTTCGACGGATTGCAATCGACAATACGTTCCACCGTATCCTGGATCTCGGCCATCCCCTTCTTTCCCGTTTCAAAAAACTCGATTTTGTGCGAGCCGTAGCGTTTTTGTTCGTAATGCAGCATGGCGTCGAAGCCTATTGGGCGAAGATCGGCCACGGCGCGGTAGTACTTTGAGGGTCGAATGGTCGAACAAAAAGCATCGTCTCGCGAGTCCCAGTCGATTGCGCGAAGCATCCCCCGCAAGGGGGTGTTCGGTTCGACCATCGCCTCAATTTTGTCGATCATTTTCAAATACAAAACCTCTTAGGCACACGTCAAACGTTCGCTCAGAAGGCGGTTCCGCCGCTCCTTCCTGCGTACAGGTACGCAACTTTCCGGGTATTACACTAAGGAAAGTTGCGAACTGCAAAAACAAAAGCAAAATCAAAACCAAAAACAACGGCCTTAAAAAGCGACGATAAAACTATCGTCCAAAGGCTCCCTCGGCCCTCACTTTCCCCGGTTTCTTACCTCCGAATCTGGCAGGTCCGAAGCCGGGGAGCACCGCCCGGACATGCCGACGCTCCCGCCGGGGCTCCCACCCGGCCCTGGGTCAAACGACTCGGTCTGACTTTTGCGGTTTGGTATGTTTCGGGACCGGGGTTGAGTGCCGCCAACGTGCCGTCATCGTCGCGGGTCGCAGAAACCGGGTAGAAACGGCGTTGCCCGCTCTCGGAGATTGCGTCGGCGACACTCAACTCCATTCCCGCCCGCTTGGCGAGGCCGGACTCGACGTAGTACAAAAACCTGCGCTTCACTTCCTTGGGCTCCATCTTGCAGACATGGTACTCGGCCAGTTCGGGCGTGATGCGGTGGATGCGCACCATTTGCTCGGCCACGGTTGCGCGAAGGGAATTCATGCACGGTCTCCCGCCGCGGCCGATTTGAAATCCTGAGTCGCGTCCGCCGGTTGAGATTTTGGTTGGCGGCACACACACGCCTGGAATACATTCGACCTGTCGGGAACCATGACAAATCCATCGCCGTGGCATTGGGAGCACGGCGGAACCGGATTGACGATCTTGCGTTGGTTCAAGGGCCGGTTGCGACGGGCGGCTTTGCGAATTTGATCCTGAATTACTTGGTGGTATTGCAATAGCAGATCGACGCCGGTTTCGCACACCCTCGGCCCGTCCGATCCGCACTGGGCACAGACGCGGCGATGGGCCATGAATTCGCAATTGATCGAGGTAAGTGTAGGGATCATGCGGCCCTCCGTCGCTGTAGACGATGGCGAATCTCGTTCACATATTGGCGCGTGGTGTGGAACTGTTGGGCGATCGCGCCGTCGGAGATTTTGTCCAGCCAAAAGAGAATGCCCCGGACTCGCTCGTCGCGCTCGTCGCGCTCGTTGAGTTCGTAGGCTAATTTCGGGGGATGATACCACGCCCACGAACTTTGCGAGTCGCGTTCGTAGAGGACACGGCGAAGAGTCTCTTTAGGCATCGGCGGCTTCGGCTTTCACATTCCCATCGAAAAGGGGAAGATTTTTAATCTTTCGTCCGCCTCGATGCGCGGCGTTCCACTGGCGTATTTGTTCCAGTTGAACGCGAAGGGCGCACTTCATCGAACAGTATTTACTGCGTAAAGTCTTGGCCGGTAAAGAATTTGCGCAACCGGGCGCTTGGCAGATTGAATTTTTCGGAAGTCGATGCTTCAAGTACCAGCGGTAGGCCGCCTCTTTATGCATACAGCGACGGGAACAAAATTTTTGAGTGTACTGACGCGGAACGAAATAATTTGGACATGAACGAGCGGCGCATGGGGTTGAGTGTTTTCGTTTTTCGTCCATGAGGTGAAACGCTACTTGAAAAACTTTAATGCGTCAAGCTATTTCTTACATCCCCCCCAATTAAATCGGGGGGGGATGGCTCTGGCGATTCTCCGCGATCCTCCTTTTCCGAACTTTAGATTGAACACCGCCTCCATCCTAACCCAACTTACATCTTTTTTTTCTATCACTTGCTGCGTACACTCCAAGCAGAACCATGGGACTTATGCAAACCATCCGAGATGCCGCCTACCGTCTCACCGACCAAATGCAATGCGTTATCGGACACCTCGAATTGGAACGTCCAAAAGACGCGCTGCAAGCCGCGGAAGGCGCAATTCAGACACTTCATCTTCTCTACACCGCCATCGCCGCCAAAACCGCCGAATTCGACGCCCTGGCGGGAGAACTGCGGCAACGCACGCTCGAGCTCGCTACAACTCCGCGTTCCCGGAAACGGAAGTAACTTGTTCTTTTTGCGGCATTCGCACGATCTTGAAGTGGTGTTCAACCGCGAATATCAGCGTCGGGCCACCCGCCAGGCCATGCGCAGCCGCGCGGCGCGCGAATTGTTCCAGCGGCCGGCGCGAATCTCCCGCGAACCGTTTCAACCGTCCGCACCCATCCAACTCAATTTGAAATTCCACGAGGATGACGTGGGCGCCCGCTTCGCTTCCGACAAAGATTGCCCCTTGAAAGACGTTTTCCCGGAAGCTTACGAATGAATGCTTGAGCGTTCAGGCAAAGAAAAAGGCCCGCGCTAGCGAGGCGCGGGCCGGAGTGCGACACGGGGGAGGGGAAGCCTACTCGGCTTCGATGGTGCGGAGCTTCAATTTGTAGCGGTGGGCGAATCCCGGCGCGAACGCCTTGGTCGCGCCCCGGAATTGATCTTCGATTTCAAGCGTGTGTTTTTCGTCGATCTTCGCCTGCCGATCTTTCTTCCAGGCGCGGACCAACTTTTTCAGCACGCCATCGGCTTTCTCGTACAAGACTTTCCCTTGCTCGCGAAGTTCTTCATGAAGCCGATAGAGTTCGGCGACGGACTTGGGGGATTTGGCGCTCATGCCTACGATCTTCATCCCTTGCCGAGATTTTCAGCAAGCGAAAAGCCCAATGGGGAGTGACGAAAGTACTAGATTTTTTCGATGGCCGCGATCAGGGCTTTCACCGCCGCGATGGTCGCCTGGTCCAGCGAGATGGTCAGCCCATTGGGAAGGGCCGCGGCGCTGGCGCTTTTGACGGCATTGATAGCCAGATTGGTCAGGGTCAGTCCGGTGGCCGCCACACTGGCCGCTTGCGGTCCCGCGAGACTGGCAAGGGCGGTCACTTCCGTGGAGTTCTTCTGCACCCAATCGGCAAGCTTGACGGCGTCTTCGCCGGCGTCTTCGATTCCGGCTTTGATTTTCTTGGCGATGTTCACGACTTCGGTTTCGAGCTTGACGATTCCCATGATGGTTCTCCTATTTGGATTGAAATTCGGTTTGAAAACGGCTGAGGTTGTCCGCGCCGAGCAACTCCTTCGGTACGGTAAGCGAGAGAAAACCTTTTTTTTCGAGCGTCGCAAGCGAGAGATACATCGCCGTGGCTGCGTCTTTCATGGCTTGGCCCTCGCCCGTCCACTGCGCCCACTTCGCGCCGCCCGAGCGCCACATGGCCGAGATCCAGGCGCTGTAGGCGGCACTCACCAGGGAATTCACGACTTCGCGTTCGAGTTTCGCGTTGGCCGCGCCCTCGAACATGGCCACGGGATCGGGAAAATCGAGGAGGCCCATGATTTATTTGGGAACTATATACATAACTCCCTAAGTCCTACGATTTCAGATTCTTCGCAAAATCGGCGTCTTTGTAGCGCCGAGAAAACCGGACGATGATGGAGCATTGCTCACAAGTTATTTTCGGGTTGTCTGGCTAACCCTCGTGTACTCATCCGCGATGAATTTGGCGTAGGCAGGTGGAACGGCCTGTGTCAGTTCCGTCTTCGTCATCCAGTCAATACCCATCGCATCAGCCCAGTCTTGGTACTTGTAAGACTTCGATTCCGCTCCGTGTCCAGCAACGGTGTACGCTTCGCCGCGTGCAATGGCTCCGGAGCACTTGGGATGGTCAGGAACTTCATACCCAGACCAGTTCACCTCGAACAAGCGATGCCGGATGACTTTCAATCCGAACATCAGCCCACACAGACGAAACGGGAGATGGAGCGGAGCGCCTACGACGTTTTCGATTACGTAGGGCATGTCCCAGCGCAAATCAGTCGTTTTCTCAAACAGGTTACGGATGAAGTCGATCTGACACGCCCACGCTTTTCCCCATCTTCGGGCAGACCACGAATGCTTCTGACACATAGGACTTGCCCAGCCAAAGTCAAAATCCAGAAGATCATCAAGGGTGAGGGTAGTAACATCTCGCCGTATAAACTCAAACGGATAGTTGGGTTGAGGTTCAATGTCCATTCCCACGATGTGAGCTTCTGGCCAGGCTTGGTGCAGTCCCATCGCCGCCCCACCAGCCCCACAGCAAAGGTCAAGCACGCGCTTAGGAACGGGCACGCTTCGCCTTCTTTCTCTTCCGGGGTTTGGGCTGCTTCGACTTCGGGCGGTAACTCAAAACAACGTCTGCAATCTGTTCGAGGGCTTTGGGCGGTTTCATGCCGTCAACCCCGCGTAGGTCAGCCTGTGCAGCATGAACCATGCCGACTTCTGAGTCACACCAATCTCTTTCGCCAGTTGCAGCGAAGAGATGCCTTTCCGAGCCGTCACAAGCAGATACATGGCATAGAGCCATTTGTGCAGGGGAATGTGGCTGCGCTCGAAGATCGTGCCAGTACGGATCGTGAAATCAAGCTGGCATGGGTTGCAGCGGTAGAAGCCGCCCTTGCGCGTGGTGATGTTCTCTTTGGCCTTGCAGGACGGGCAGGTAACGCCGTCCGACCAGATGCGGGATTCCAGAAAAAGCCGAGCAGATTCCGCGTCAGGGAACATCTCGAAAAGCTGGAAGGTGCTGATTGTGCTTTTGCTCATGGCTTAAATGTACTTGACTCCCGCACGTTTGTCAAGGGAATTAACTATATAGTTCCCATTTATTTCGGCGGCTGCTGGTAGTGCGCTATTGTTCCCATTCCCCACTGCGCGAACGACACGCAGATCATCACGATAGGCTGATATTTCGCCGGGACTATGCCCGAAACGAAATTGGCCACCTGCACAAAGGTTGCCGCCGCCTGCGCGACGGTATGCCAGTTTAGAAAACTTTTCATAGTGCGCTCCAATCTCCCGCCACATCGTTGTAAATCTTGAGAACTTTTTCCGCGCGTTCGGGATCGGTTGACCAAGTCCGGGAAACTTCATGGATATACGTCGTTGCCGAGGCCGCGCCCAAGGCATTCTTGTAATGCGGATAAAACGACGCCAAGCGCTTCAAGGTCGCCATGCGGTCGGCAAACGAAGCTTCCCAATCGGGATAGACGATCCAAGTCGAATTGAGCGTCACCCACTTGCCGTCGAGAACTTCCTTGGTCGGCAAAACGTGCGATCCGTAGACCGGATGCACGTGCTGCTTGCAACCGAAGAGGTTGTTGTAGAGCGCGGCCAGGTCGCTCCGTCCGTAACCCGACTCGAGCGCGGCCTCGCAGGCCGCCATCTCGGGGAAAATATGATTGGCTTTTACGGCGGCGGCGTGGGCGCGGTTCAGAAAATCGTGCTGTTGGGGGGTCATGGGGAAATTCAGTTCTTCGCGCAGAAAATCACTTTCGTAAATTGCGGACGCGGGTCGATGGCATTGCCGGTGAATATCGGCTGACTCACCGTCCCCGACGCCGTGACCGTATGCGTATGCGTCGGAAGCGCGGAGCCGGTGAACGTTTCCGCCGGGACGGTGGCCGCCGTACCCGTAAAAGTTTCCGCCGGAACTGTGCCCGTCGCACCCGTGAATGTCTCCGCCGGGACCGTGCCCGCTGTACCCGTAAAAGTTTCCGCCGGAACGGTATGCGTGTGGGAAGGATGTGTGTGAGTGTTATTCGCGACGTTATTTCCAGTTCCCGTCGAGACCACAATGGCCGCCGTTGCCGTAGAAGAAATGGCCGTGCCACCCGTGGTTGTCGAGCCATTCGTGCCCGCCGGAGTAAAGCTCACCGTGCTATTCGTTCCGGCGGGAATAAAGTTAACGGTGCCATTCGTACCGGCGGGAGTGAAACTTACCGTTCCATTGCTGCCGCTTGGCGTGCCCGCGCTCACCGCCGAAGTCGTTACCGATCCACCCACGAATGTCGGCTGACTCACCGTCCCCGATGGTGTGACCGTCGCGTTACCGCCGGTCGTGCCCACATCGCCATTCGCGGCCAAAGTGCCCTGTAGAAATTGTCCGTTCAAGGCCGTCACCTGCGTAAAACCCGAAGGACACGCGGCATTCAAGGTCATCACGATGATGCCCGAGGGCGTTGGCGCCAACCCCGCATTAGTGATCCACGAGTCAGACACCAACCCATGCTGTTGCGCCGACGCGGAAACGGCGCACAAAAAACTCAAGGCCAAAAACCGGCAAGCCTTAATTAACAATCTGATATTCAAAACAGACTCCGTTGACGGTGACCGTGGGCATATTGATGGTGAAACTGACGCCGGAAGATTTTGACGATAAAACCGAAAAGGGAACCACGGTTGGTAAAGTATTGCAGGTTTTTGAAAGCAGCGTTCCATCGGCCCCATTTGGAGTAATGAAAATTTCGCTGGCCGATGTGACCGCCGTCGTATCCACGACGCAAGTTCCCGCCGACGCCGCCGCGTCGCAATAAATCGCGCCCGCCGAGGCCGAGCCGCAGGAAACCACGCTGGTGGCGGCCGCCGTGCCCACCGCCGCGCAATTTGTGAGCGTCGTAAGTTTCTGTGTATTCAAGGCTCCCGTGGTGTTGGGAGTTGTGGGCAAAGTCCTGCTGTCGCCTGCCAGTCCCGTATCGTGAAAGTAACAAAATTTCGCTGTGCCCGTCGTAGAAAGACTTGTAATAAGATTGCCGATAAGACCGGTCGAACTTGGGGTACCCCCGGAAGCCGTGCGATAGATGTTGTAACTTGCCACTCCCGGTTCACACGTGAACTCCACTAACTCAAAATTGCTCGAATTCAATACGGCGTTGCCGTCGGTAAAAGTCACAACTGGACTCGCCACACTCGATCCGCCGTTTCCATCCAAAGCTACAATCGCGTAACTGTAATGCGTGGAGCCGGTTGTCCCATAACTTCCTCCTATTGGCGTACTCGGATTGGCGACTTGCGACATGGAAAGCGAGGTCATTCCCGTCACGGCCGCGCCAAACGGCACCGCTCCCCCGTACGGCGCGAGACCGTTCAAGATCCACGTTCCCGCCGTAACCGAAGGAATATTGGCGTTGGCATTCATGAAGGCAAACGCGGTGGAATCGGTGGGCCAATAGTCATCGACAACATAGGCCGCATTGAGACTCGTAAATTCGCCGTCGGGACGTTCCGCGTACACGGCAATTCCCGTGGAACTATGACCCTGGCCTCCAGAGGCGTGAAATAATCCACCCACAAAAAAACCGCCCATGTCCGGGAACGATCCCGGAGGCGAATCGTCGGCAGCATACCCTTCCGCGCCGATGATGGTCGGATAACCGGCTGTCGTTGCCCCCGCGGTCCGTTCGGCGAAACCGAAAAGACCGCGAAAGGGCACATTTTGAATGACACCCGTAGCCGTTTGCAAACTGGCCGTGCCGTGCAACGCGCTGACTCCATAGTCAATCCCCGTAATCGTGGGATTGCCGGAAACGTCGAATTCGGAATACAACCCCCACCAACCTCCGGTATAAGTATCGGTATCCGTGCTTAAATCATCCGACAGAATGAACATGCCCGCCGGATCGCCTGTAGGACTGGGCCGGTTGTAAATTCCCACGGCGCCCCCATACGAGAAATTTTGAGACCCCGTGGTCGATGGATTTAGTCCAGTCGTGTTGAAAAGCACGGGCCGCGTAAACGACAGAATTCCGGCTGGACTCGCGTTGCCATTGAATTGATGCCAAATCACGTTGGTATCGACGCACGCCTGCTCCTGCCAAGTGGAGGCCGTATCCAGCAACCATTCCACGGGATTCAATCCGCTGCTGCAATTCGACGCGCTTCCCGGCGAAGGAGGCGAGACAACACCGCCCGCCGGACTATACCAATCGGTCGAAGCCGTAGTTTGTCCGGTACCCGTCGGCGTCAGACTCGCGCCCGTTCCAACCTGCATCGCCGCTTGCGTGTTGTCGCCGGACGTTAGGGTATCGAAATTCGTCGCGCCGCCGCCTCCCAAAAGATTTGCCGCCACGACCGTCGAAGCATTCAGCCACACCGTGGCCGTGCCCGAAGTCCACGCGCTCACGCAAAGCAGAAACGTGTCTCCGGCGGCCACCGCCGAGGTGAACGAACCGGCCGCCGTGATGGTCGATTGCGAGGTTTGCGAGCCGTAGGGCGTGACGCTGGTGTTGTCCGGCGTCTGGCCTTGGATGGAGATTTCCGGCTGCAAGGTCATAGTGAACGTGCCTTTGACCTTGATGCCGATGGTCGCTTGCGCCGTGGTTTCAATGACGGCGCAGGGCGAAGACGCGCTCGATAAAACGAACGGCCCCGCCTTCGACTGCGCCCAAACCGGCGGACTCAAGGCGAGAGAGAGAAACAGCACATAGATGCAGCGGCGCAGGTTCATAGAAAAATCCTTTCGGAGAAAAATCACTGGCTGGTAAAAATCGCGACGTTCAACCATGAATTTTGCGAACTGAATTGCGAAGCGGCCTTCACGGTGATCGCCTGCTCGGATTCCACGACGAGAGAAAATGTGGCCGTCCCTCCATTGGAATAGGTGACCGGCGAATAACTGGCCGCCGTGGCGTGAAATTCGGTAGTCGGGCCTACCGATCCGGTCGTGTTCGTGCCACCCGTCGCATAAACGTTCGAACCATCGCTCACCCAATATTCCACGCCGCCGGCGTTCGACGTTGTAGCTCCCACTAAGTAACTGACGAATGCACGGCATGGACATCCCGCGCTCGGCATGGTCACGCTCGTCGTCATGACCGTGGTCGGACTGCCCGCTGAAATGGAAGCGTCATTGGCGAGCGTCGTAATTGAATTGGCTTGTATCGCCACATCCACCGTGCAAGTCAGCGGCAACGTTCCACTGAAAAACAGGTGCGATCCAGCCGCGCATGTTGGAATGGTCGAAGCCGTGGGATCGGCGCTGGTTTGCCCCACTGCGATTTGATTGTTCCCCAGCGCGAGGCCGGTTATGGCGCTGCCGTTGCCTTCGTTCAACGAGATCGAATGCGTTGCCGCGCCGGAGTTTGCATCCCCCGAACCTCCCGGAACAATGGTTTGCCCGTTGACCGTGATATTGAGAACGGAGCTGCAACTCGATCCCGAAACCAAACCGGAATTTGAATCGGTACAAACCGGAGAATTCACCGCCAGTCCGTGATCGACGATGTTCCCCACGGAAATTTCCGGGCCGGGACTCGTCACACAGGGACCAATAGCCAACGCCGTCGTACCGTTCCAGACAAACATCTGGGTGCTGATTTGATTGGCAACCGCTCCAATTGTGCATCCTCCCATGGAATTCGACGGCCATGAAAATGTATGGCCTCCCGAAGCATCCTGCGCGATTTCAAACGTGATATATCCCGGCGGCGTCACTCCTACGGCCGTGAGCGGCTGCGCGCTGGCGTTGCCCGTGAGCTGCATTTCAAAAAGTTGGTTTTGCGAAGAAACGGTGAAAACCGGCGTCGCTGAGTACGCGACCACCGTGGTCAACGTCGTGCTTCCGCCGCCGATGCCATTCACCGTGTAGAGTGTCGATCCAGTTGAACAGTTTGTGCCACCCTGACTCATGACTTTGTAGGTATAGGCTTGACCGGCCGCAAGCCAGATATTCGCCGTCCCACCCGCCGAGAGGATCACTGGATTCTGATTTAAGGTTGTCCCGGTGTAGTCCGTGTAAGTGCCCAGCGGCGAAGTCGAATTCACCTGGTAAGTGAAGACGCAGCCAAAGGCGTTCGGCTGGCCATCCTGGGTATAAGAGACGAATTGGGGCCACGGGGAGATCACCACGGCGGTTTGGGCGGCGCAGAAAGTGACAAAAAGTGTCAGTAACAGGCCGGTAATAGCCAGTAAGTGCCGTAGACGAAGCGAGTTAGATGCGGGAAGATGGGACATCGGAGGAACCTATGAAAAAGATTTCGATTTCTGCTGCGTTGATCGGTTTACTCTTCTACGCGACGTTTCTTGCGGCATCGACTTACTACAAATTGGAGTGGGTTAAGCGAGTCGATCAAGACTTATACTCCGCCAAAAGCGGAACGGCCAAAGTGTTGATCGAAACAAAGTTTTGTTACGAGATCGCCATCGGCGACGATGCTACGCTGAAATACGACGCCTACTCCTACGACAATAAGATCATCTTCAACAACGATCAGAGTTGTGATGTGCAAAAAGTCATCGTCCAATGACTGATTCCATCGGCTACGAACTTATTACCGAAATCCAGCGCGAGGTCTGGAAGTGCCAGGGCGCGTGCGGGAAATTCCGCCATCGCACCGTTCGTCCCGGCATTTTGCCCGCCATTTGTTGCGGCGTTCCGGCTCGGCTTTGGGACCGCTACCTCTATCCTGAAATCGTGAACATCGAGGAACCGGTTGTTTCCCGTTCCGCTACTGAGTAACTTTCGCCGGAGCCATTCTTCGCACCATGATCGGAATTCGTTTGACTCCCGCACGCTCGGCGGCAATGGCGCGGGCGCGGCCATCCACCTCCACGATGTTGTTCTCGGCGTCTCGGGTTTCCAGTACCGGTTCAACCGGCTGACCGTTCTTGTAAGACTCAGTAAGCTTTTGAACATATTGCTCAGTTTGTTCGGGACTCATGCCGCGCGTTTGCTCACGTCCCGAAACCAAGCTCTTGGTATCCACGCCCCAGCGTTGCGTCAGTTCCGCCGGATCGGCAGTGGTCATCACGCCGCCTTTCGGAACTTCAAGATTGGTAAATGAAGATTGTGGAGCTACGCTCGCCGCTTGCGCGCCCGCTTGGGCTTTCGGAATAATCGCGCCCTCCGCGTTTTGCATGGTGCCAGCGATGACCGGTTTCCCGTTTTTTGCGACCAGCACGGTACCCGCGCCTTGCTTGATATTTTTCGTCCAGGCCGCGCCCTGCGAGTCCGCTTTCTCGAAGGCATCGACTTGTTCCGGCGTAACTTCGCCGTGCGTGTAACTTTGCCCGTTTTTCAGGACTGCCGTAAATTCCTGCGCTTCGGGATCGTACTTGTATCCCTTGAGCAGCGAAGAATCGACGGGCGTGAAGCCTTCCGGCAACTTTCCCGACGCCACGGCTTGCGCCGCCGGCTGGTTTCGCAAGGAAACGCCGCGCACCAGCGGCTGTCCGCCGGTCGCTTGATTTAATACCTCTTCAAGTTTTGCGGGCGTGACCGGCGCGGCGGGCGCGGCTTGCGGTTGTCTCGCAGCCAGCACATCGGAAAATTCCGGGCGACCCGTGGCGGGGTCGGTGACCACGGTACGGGTCGCCGGTGGCGCTTCTTCGCCCGCATAGGGAACATTCGCTTCGGTCGCATCGAATGGCTGCGCTTTGGCGGCCGCTTCCGTGCCCGCTTTGTAAACGTCGGCTGCAACATCTCCCACGTAGGGAATGCGCCGAATGGCCGCTACCGGCAACTTTTTTGCCGCGGCCGTGACGCCCGCTTGCAACGATGGATTTTTCGCTATATTGGAAACGCCTTCCGGTAACGCCTGCGCCAATTTTGCCGAAAGATTCAGGGCTTCTCCGCCCGCGGCCATTCCCGCGCCTTTCGCCAGCGCGCCGCCAACGTCTCCCGTCCCCGCTTGTTCTCCGAGCTGCGCGGCCGCCGGACCGACTAAGGGAACCGCCGCCGCAAGGCCGTGCCCCACGGCTTCGGTATAGCGTCCTTGGTTCCATAAATTTTTCGCTTTGTCCGCTTCCGCGTCGGCCGGTTTGAAAACAAACTTATTGAGCGTCGAGTCCGGCCCTTGCACCCAGTTGGGATTGTTGACGATATCGCTTCCCAGGGCGGCGGCCCCTTTGACAACGCTCTTCGCGCCTTCCCATGCGTTCGAGGCCAGATTGCCGAGAGTGAATCCATAGGCCGTTGGAAGATGCCCTTCGTCGGATTCAAGCGGCTGGATTTGACCGCCGTTTTCAGCCGCCTCTTTCAATCGCGTGACCGGCACCATGCGAACCGTGCCATCCGGCGCTTTCACGGGATGCGCCGGGACGCCTCCATTCGACACCGCATCTTTCAATGCGGAAAAAGGCACATCGCGAAGCGTGCCTTGCGGATCGTACATCGGAACTGGAGAAGCGGACATTTATTTGTGCTCGGAAAAGTTCGACCAATTGAAACCGCTCGGGTTGGCTCCGGCGTTCCCATTTTGAGCGCCCGCACCTTGATTCGCACCACCACTCAAACGTTTTTTGATGGCGGCAATATCTTGCAGATAGGACTGGTGGCGGTTCGCCATATCCTGTTTAAGCGTGTCGACCACGGCCATCGTTGCCGACATGGGCAAATTGCCGTCCGCCACGTCCTGCGCTTCTTTTTTTTGCGAATCGCTTAAGACTCCCGATCCAGTCGCCGATCCCAACACTTTGGCCACTTCCGCGGTGGCAGCTTGCCGCGCGGCATTCAGCGCAGCCATGTTGTCGGTTCCAATCATCTTGGCGGTTATCAGGCGCAGCGGCACATTCGCAAAACGCGCGCCAAGGTCGTAAATCTTCTTCGCCGTTTGCGCGTACAAATCGAGGTTGCGCAAGGCCGTGCCCTCGAAAGCGTCCATGGCATCGAATTGCTGTTGCAGCTTTTTCAGCGAACCAGTGTCGGCCTGATACGTGGCTTTGTTTGAGGCGATATTTTGTTCAGGCGCGATCTGCGCGGCGCGATTGACGATGGCCGAAGTTGTACCCGGAGAACGGGAAAATCCGGCCGGCAGCGACCCATCGGTCAAATAACGCTGGGCCGCTTGGTCCACCGCCGCCCCTTGCAACTGGTTTCCCATGACCACGGCCATCGGGCTCTGTTTTGCTTTCCAAGAAACAAAACTGGCGGGCGTGCGTTGCTCGGGGGGAAGCGTTTCGCCCGGAACTTTGGCGGCAGTGAGATAGGAATTCATTTCCTGTTGGTCCACCGGGCCAACACCCTGAACGCGCTTTCCGAATTGCGGCGATTGTGGATTGACGTTGACGAGAGTTCCGCCACCGCCTTCTTTCCAATCGCCAGCCTGCGCTTTTTGCCGCTCAACTGCCTTCGCTTGCTGCGCAGGCGAATTCGCCACCCATTGATCTGCCAACGATTGAATCATGGCCGGATTCTGCGCGATGGCTTGCTGCATCTGCGCGATTTGCTGTTTCTGTTGCGGGGCCAAACTGGGGTCGTTCAGTTCATCGGCGAGCAACGTATGCGCGAGCTGCGAATCGTACTTCGCTTGCTGCAAGGCGTAGCCGAGATTGCCGAGCGCATCGCGCCCTCCCGTCTGAATTTTTTGTTGTTGTTCTTGCAGGTTGGCGACGGAAGTTTTGTACTCGGTAATACCTTTCATCACCTGGGGAATCGCCGCCCCATGGCCGCCTTGCGCGAGCGATTGCTGCAACGCATCGGTGTCGAGCGACAGATTGCCCTGGGCGTCCGGCTTAAACGCTCCCTGGTAGGCGCGGTTCATGGCGTCCACTTGGGCATTCTGCATCTGCGCGGCCTTCACTTGCTCGGCCTGCATCTGCTGCTGGCCGGGAGCCATAGCTTGCGCTTGTTGCGTCTGTTGTTGCTGCGCTGCCGTTTGCGATTTGAGCGCGGCCACGCGGGCATATTCCGCCACTTGGTTCATCGGCGCTTGCGCGATTTGGCCGCCGAGTTCGGCGATGTTAGGAGAAACTGGAATTGCGCTCATGGAATTTTAGGACCCAAAAAAGTTTCCTACTTGTTCCCCAAGACTGGAACTGCCGGTGGTATCGAGATTGCCGAGGCCCGACGTGAGACCCGACGCCATGCCGCCGGCGGCGTTCGACCAGGCGTTCGCCGATCCCATGATTCCCGCCGCCCGCGCCGCCGCTGCGTTGTTGATCTGACCCGCTTGTTGCGCCCCGCCCGTAAGATCGACATTCGCCAGATTCTGCGCCCCGGCCTGCCCGAGTTGCCCCATGGTGGCCGTGGAAGACAATCCCGCGCCCGTGCCTCCCATGAGTGATTGGTAATTCGCCATGTAAGAGTTCAGCGCATTTTGGTAAGTCTGTTGATAGGCCGTCTGTCCGAGATTCTGGCCATATTGTTGGAGGGCTTTGCCGGTGTTACCCGACATGAGCGTACCATTGGCCGCGGCGTTTTCATTGATCGCATTCGTTCCTTGTTGTAACTGAAATTGATAACCGGGCGTCTGCTCGGCCTGGGCCAGTGTGGGAGCCTGAAAACCGTTCGAGAGCAGAGTATTGAGACCACCCGCGGCCGTCTGGCCGAGCTGCTGGTAGGGCTGTTCGGCGGCAACATTGGCGGCCGTGGCCGACGCTTGCGAGCCTTGCGCCGCCTGCTGGTTTTGCAATTCGAGCTGTTGCGCTTTTTGCGCGGCTTGCGACTGGACATTCGCCGCGCTATTGGCCGCACCCGAGCCTAAAATCCCACCCACCAACGATCCAACGACGCTCATAAAATTATTCCGGTTTGGAAATTCCTAGACATACCTGGTCGCGCAAAACACCATCTCGAAGTCGGCTTCGTCGGTTGACGCCATAGACCACGCATCCCGCGCGCATGGCAAACCGAATAGCCCGGCGGTTTTCCTCGCAAATTTCGCCGACAATCCGCGCCGCCTCCGTGTTCGTCCACATCCACCCCAGCATCCGCCGGAAACCCGATTGGGCTCGTTCTCCGTAACTGCGCGGCAAGAACCCGAAATGGGCCTTCCAGCACACCCAGGTGTCGGGGATGAAGATGCCGAAACCGAAAGGCCCTTTTTCGTCCCGCGCAATGAGATAGCGAACAAGTTCGCTTTCGATGGGCCGCCATTGCCTCGGATCGCGATGGAAATCGTCATAGATATGCGGAAAAATCGAAGGATCGGTGGCAAGTTTTTGAATGAGCGCCCAATCGCGGGTACGTTCGATGACAATCAGCCCGTCTTCCACCAGTTCGTCCCGTCGCTTTTGATCTTCAAATAACTGCGGGCGGCCGTGAGCGTCAGCGCTCCGCCTTGCACGCCGTTCAACGTGAAAGTATTGCCGTCCGCGGAAGTCTTCACATAGGTGATTTCTTTGCACTGCCCCGATTGGCCGGAAGTGTTCACGCCAGCCGGTGGCACGGTTTCCGCGTAGCTACCTTTCGAGCTATCGACTTCATAGAGCGGCTGAAGCCCCTGCACTAAAAGCAGCCACTGATGGTCGGTCTGCGAAACGTTCGACCCTTGCGTCGTCGGCGGCGGCGGAAGATAGAGAGTGGTGGGCATCGCCGTTCGCTAAGATCAGGCCGCCAACTCCAACTCAAGGTATGCATCCGCGATTCGCAGCGGAACCGGGTCGGTCCAAATTACTTCCCACACTCGTTTGCGTCCTCTGCCGAGCATCCGCTTGATGACTCGCTTGTTGTACTTCCCGATGTCTCCCAAACTCAACGTGTAGGTATTCGACCAAGTTTTTCCGGCGTCGTTTGACCAGCGCAGCATGAGTTCGGCTGGCCGCGCGTTGCCATCGCCATCGATCAGCGGCGGCTTGCCATAAACTGCGGTCCACATGGCAATGTCCGCCGCCGAAACTCCAAGGCCAACTTCGGCGTCGATTTCCAGTTGCTTGAAGTACACCCACTTGTTGTCTTTGGCGGTAGTCGGCGAGCGGCGATAGCCGCGAATCATGTTGCCGAAGTCGGTGCAGAACTGAGAGGACAACTGGTACACCGTGCCCGACGCCCAGTCCCCGACTAAGTGAATCCCAAAATTTAAGGTGTGGCAGACCGCCCGGTCCATCAAGTACGTGCCGTTGATTGCCTGCCAGAAGCCGCGCTTGTGCCAGTAGCTGGTCAAAATGTCGTAGGCCCAGCTCGCGCCCGCCGACGGGAAATCGAAGATGATGAAGGTGTGGCCGTACTCCTGATAGGTCCAGGCAACGGCGTCGGAAGTCTTTGCGTAGGTTTGCCACGCCAGTTCGACGGCATGAGTCGAAATTCTTTGGCCGCCGAAACTGCCACTCGAAAGCATGGCGACGAGCGATCCACGTTCGTCTTGAGAGAGCCAGGCCACCGCGTTTTCGGCAACCTGGGCAATCGCATAGGTGGCGCAAGAGCCGGTTTCAAAGAATGCGCCGGAAATGGGAATGAAAACCGGGAAGCCCGCCCCGCCGTTGTAGTACCACACCGTCTTTTTCGCCGACGAGAACTGAATGGTGCGGGCGTTCACTTTCATGCTGACGATGTTGTCGGGGAAGTAAGAAAGGGTGGCGATGTTCAGTCCGTTCCACACGGTTGCATCTTCCAAGTTCGATTGCTGAAAGGTGTGGGAGTTCTGAATGGTCGCGATCACGTAGCCGTCGCAGAAATCGATTTGCGCAATCGGCCCGTTGAACTGCGACATGACCACCGGGTAGAGGACGTTATTCCCCACCGCCGAAATATCCACTTGGAAATTGCCGTCACCCGATCCGGTCGAAACCGCGGTAGCGATGCCGGCGGAAACGACGTTTCCCGAGCCTGGCGTGAAGGCGAAAGTCGCAACCGCGCCGCCGACGCCGATGGTCAGCACTTCATAAGTCGAGCCGGTGCCATCGATCAGGCCGAGATCTCCCGGCGCGTAGCCTAAGCCCGCCGCGCCCGCGTGGATGTTCATGGCGGTGATCGCGCCCTGGAAGGTCAGCACGAAGAGATTCCCATTATTCAGGATGACAAGCTGCGATTCGTTCGCCGTCATCATGGTCGGAGTCACTGGGGCGCCACCGAGCGAGCCGTAGTTGGCGATCACGGCGCCCGACGCCGAGAGTTCGTAGAGATTCGAGCAGGCGGCGAAGGTTCTGCCGTTGACGCTGAAGAGCCCGGGCACGGAGGTTTCCCCGGCGAGCTGGGCGAAGACTCTCCGGCCAGGCGTGTGCAGTAAGGCAATCGGAGTTTTCGCGCCGGAGGAGCCCGACTGCTCGCAGTATGCGTTCATGCAATCTTCATCGTCGATGTTCGGCGATTGCGATGTGTAAGTGGGACCGCAGAAGCCCCAGTTGCCAGGCATACTATAATGGCCTCATGAAAATCTGGAACCAATGGAAACCGGCGGCCACTCTTTGGGGAATTAACATGTTGGGAATTTTCCGAACCGAACATTCCTACGGTTTTTGTTTACTTGGATTCGTTTTTGAATGGATGCGCCCGGATTACGCAAATAAGGATTTCCCTATGTTTGAACCGAAAACGCCGCCACCCCCGCCCAAGTGCGATTGGGTTTTTGTTTTAGAAATGAATGGACCCTCGGCACTACAGGAACGAGTCGTTACCGAGCTCAGCGAAGAAGATTTACGACTGAACTCTCAAGAATTTCTCGATAAATTTGGGCCGCCGATGATCCGGCGATTGCAAGCGCAACTGTATACACAACGGATGAAAGCTACTGCGGACGCCCGCCCGGATAGTTTCCATACGCCCAATTGAAATCCTGCTTCTGCCCGCTCGGCTTCGCTTGCGGCATTCCAAAATCCTGCGTATTCATGCGCGGACTTTTCGCGTTGTTGCCAAACACCGCTGCCCGCGCCTGCAACGCCTTCGCATTGAGCGCCGGATTTTCCGGGCGGTTGGAGCCGGGAAGAATGTCCTCGGCCAAGGTGAGCATTAAGGCATTGCGGTATCCCGGCGGCAACGTCCCCGGCCCCCCCGGCCCACCCAAGGGATCTTGGATGGAGACGAATTGCGAGACCGTCTGCCAAAACTGCAACCGCACCTGCCGCGCGATGTTGCACACCGGCCAAAAATAGAGCGATCCGTCGGGATTCGTGGGGTCGTAGTAAAGATCGGTGGGAACGTTCGTTTGAATGTTTTTGACTTGCTGCGCCGCCCACCATTGCCGGTCGCGAATATTGATCGGCAGATCGACCAAACTGGGCGACGCCGTATTTTGCAAAAGCAACGCCGCCGATTCGACGCGCACCGGGCGCGGCTGGCCGTTGGTCGAAAACGTCGCTAGGCCGCTCGGCCCGATGGTATGCGGACTCAAATTCGGCACCAAGTCGTAGACGTTGAAGGCGTACGACCACACGTAGGCTTGCTTGGCCTGCCAGGTGTCCACCAGGTTGTTGAATTTGCGGAAGGCCCACTGCGCTTCGTCGGGGCCGGGGTTTTCTCCGGGCGCGACCGCGCCGATCTCGATCAAGGCATCGCGAACGATGTCGTAGACCTTGTAGGTCAACGGAGCCGGAGGATTCACTGGTGGAGAGATGGGCATGGGGTTAGTTAACCTGCATCCACTTCGTCGAGCGCGGCCAATTCTTCCGCCGACATCTGCTCTTCGCGCTTCGGTTCCGCGCCGACGGGAGCCGCTATGCCCGCCCGGTTGACTTTCGAGTAATCGTGGCCCGGCGAAGGCTTTAATTTGAATTCCCGCTTGAGCGCCGCTTTTTCTTCTTTCTGATTGTTTACCTGTAACACGCGCCCGGTCTCATGGTGATAGAGCATTTTCGGATATTCATTCTGCGGATCGTGCGGATTGTAGTTGCGGCGCGGCGGATTGTTAATGTCGGTGATTTCCACCGTGGGCTTATCGACGGTGAAACTGTTGCGAGTGGGAGTGACGGTGGACATAGGTTCCTCGGAAAAGTTTTCGAGACTGGATTGTTGTTCTAGAAGCTGCGCGCGAGTGGCGGCGTCGCGCGGCACACCTTCCAAATCAAAGGCGAGCGGCCAGCGCTCGCGGCGCGGTTTCGCGGTCGATTCATTGAGCGGCATCTAAAAAAACGGGAGCCGGGCCAAGTTCGACCGGGCTCCCATCTCCACTCAATAAAATGCAGCGTACGGCCCTTGCCCCGTGGTATAGGCGACGGAGGGCGTAATCGTCGATGGAATGGTACCGAACGTCTGTCCCGTGTAAATCTGGGTCAGAAGTCCCGCATTGCCGTCGGCGGTGACGATCAAGTTCAGGGTGTCGGAACTGTTCGACGCCTGCGAACACGCCCAGTACCGCGCCGGTCCCACGGCAAAATATTTTGCCGTGAAAGCATAGGGCGCGTACTGGCTTTCGTTGCCGGACGACGTCGCGGTGCTGGCACTATGGGCCAACAAATTCCCCGACGCATCGTAAAGAATGGCGTTGCGATTGCCATTGCCCGCCACCGTACCTTGCAAAAGCTCCAGCCCGGTCAACAGTTTGTTGAAGGGCAAATCGGCTTCCACGCAGTACATGCTGGTGTTGGTGGTGGCCGTCGAAGTCCCGACCCCGGTCAGCACACTGCCCCCCGGCGAAGGCGCGAAAACCACCGTCGGAGAAAGCGGCGCGTTGACGCCGTTGACCCACACGCCACCCAAACAATCCGAAATTACCGAATTGTCGATGTCGATATAGGGCAACACGCTCGACTGCGTGCGAGTGCAACTTCCATTGGGGTATCCCACGGGATTCTGAAAATAAAAATACGAGGGGGGCCCATACCAAACCACGGCGCCGTTGGCGTGCGTGCTGACCCGCGACGTGGGCTGGCCGCGCGTCACGGAAACTGTAGTGGAAGTCACGGCATTCACAAAGTCCGCTTCGCCGTCGATATAGAGCATCGTGCTGTTGGCGGTGATGCCCGAAGTCGATGCCAGACGAAAAACATTCGATTGCGAGTTGGTGGACGTGATGGCCGCCGTAAGCGTGGTGAAAGGGATGATGGTTTGCCCGAAGGACAGGGACGCCACAAGGAGCAAACCGCAGAGAATCAGTGAAAGTTTCAGAGTGTTTTTCATGATGGTGTCTCCGGGATATCTCAAAATTGAGATACTAAGCCGGAATCTCCTTTAAGCTCCCAGCAACCCTACAACGGCGTTGTCCTGATACAGGTTGCCGAATCCGCCCACGGTATCGAAGCGGTTGATCTGCAATGAGCGGTAAGCATCCCATGCCTTGACGAAGCGCACCGGAATGCCCGTTTCCTTGTCTTCCGCCTGGGAACGGGCTTCCACGGCCTTCGGCAAGTAGAAACGCATACCGACAATGGCGAAAGCGAACGGCGTAAGAGCCAAACCTACCGTCCCAATTGCGCCGTTGGGATTGGCCGTACCGGGCCAAAGCGTGAGGGCCGCGCCGTTCACCGGCAAAGCGTCCACGTTTTGGTATTGGCTGTGTCCATCGGAACTGTTGGCATCCGGCCCATAAATCGCGGGCAGGATAGTGATGGTGTCGGCCCCGCCGGTCAACGTGAAGTCCTGCGTCACGGTGAACGTCTGCGGAGTGAGAGGGCCGGGAGGACGCCGGGAACGCGGGTTGACGAAATTCACGTTGGCGATAGAAAACTTGTCGCCCTGTTTGAGAGTGTCGCCATTGGTACCAGTGACGATCAATGAAGTTCCGCTTTGTCCGGCTCCGGTGACGGTGACCGCATTCTGCCAGGTTCCGGCGGTGTGAGAGTAGAGGTTCTGCTCTTCAAACACGTCGAACGTTTTCAGTTTTCCCATCGACCCTTCCTTGAAGGCTTCCGTGATCGCATCCGAAGGCTGGAAGAGTGAAGTCACGGGAGTATTGATGGAATTAGTCTGCATGGAAGACGAAATCAGGGCCGCGCGTTTCTTCGACAGGTACGAACCGGCCTTTTGCAGCAAGCGGGCGCGCGCCTGGTCGAGAAACACGATGGACGTTGGATCGGTACCGAGCGAACCGACGATCTGGCTGCAATTGTTCTTAGCGAACAAGGCGGCCCGAGAGTCCCATTCGTTCGCCAACTGCACACCGGCTGGAGCTAGGTACTGTTCGCGAATTTCCTCTTCCGAGCGTTCGGCTTTGACGGCCGCTTCGTAATCGTCCCACTGGAAGTCGATGCCGAAAGGCTCGTCCAGGGAAATCGTGGTCGAAATGCGATTGATGCCTTGCGGGTTGTATCCGAGTGCGTTGCGGATGGTGAACTGTTGCGGAAATTTGACTTGGATCGTGGTACCGACCGTCCACGCCTTTTGGTAGTCTTTTTCCCAATCGTGATTGAAATATTCGGCAATCTTCAAGGCGTTCTTGAGATTGCGTAACACCTCCATGGAAATCCATGAAGTGTTTAGAAATAAGTTGGCCACGGGTTATTTTCCTTTGAGGCGCGCGAGTTGCCTTGCGTTTTCCACCCGCATATAGGTCTCGGTGTCGCCGTCTTCTATGGCTTGAGCCACCGTATCTTTCGATACCGCACCGGTCCCGGAGAGCTGGTGCGGAGGGCGGGAAGCCTGGGTGACGGGTTTTGCAGAAGAAGAAACGGAAGCGCCCGAGGAAGCGCCCAGCGTATGGGCAATCACGGCAAGACGCGACACTTGCTCGATAGGATTGAGCAAATAATTTTGGCGCGCGTCGCGCGCGAAAATTTCGCGGATAGCCGGATCGCCGATATTTTTGGCGACGTGATACAGCACTTCGTGGCCTTTCGGCGAATTCAAAATAAAGCCGTCAATGGGCGACTTCGCGGCGAAGAAAAGCACATCTTGCCCGTGTTCGTCTTTTTCGGCGATGGCCGAATTGACCACTTCGTCGTAATCGGGAAAAGATTTGCGCACCTGCGCGATTCTTTCATTGACCACTTGCTGAATTTGCCGGTCGGCCTGCGATTGCTGCTGTTCACGCTGGGCTGCGACCAGCGATTCCTGCGCACGACGCGCCCCCTCTTCCAACAGCCATTGGTCCCGCGCCTCTTCATAGTCGGCGTAGGACTTGTATTTCGGTTGGTTGGTTTTGGGGTCGACGTCGTCGATCTTCGGTTTGGCTACGGTTTTCGGCTTCGGTTCCGTTGCGGGTGGCGAGACCCGCTCACTTTCACGCTGCGGTTGCTCGGTTTGCCGGATCGAAGTCTGCCGCGCCAATTTTTCGCGCAGTTCGCGGTTTTCTCGGGTGATTTTCTGCCAGCGGCTTTCGCTGGAGGCAGGCGTTTTCTTCTGCGGTTTGGCGGGTTCCGAGCCCGCGGCGGTTTCGGATTCACCGGGCGCGGCCGACTCGCCCTCTTTCACTGGCGGAACTTCCGGTTCTTGCGGTTTTTCTTTGATTTTCGCCGATTTTCGCCGATTTTCCTCGCGAATCTGGCGGGGATCCGGCGTGGAAGCGGAAGGCATCTCCCCCGTCAGACGATACTTTTCGTCCGTGGGAAGAAAATTCGACTGCGATTCGGAAACGGCCGGGGTTTCCTCGGTAACGGCTGGATAAGGCATGAGATTGTCCTTGTTTTTTTTGCGCTTAACGCCGCGCGGGCGAAACTAAACTTGTTGAGGCTGAGACGGTTGAGATATTGGAGATGGCTGCTGGTTTTCCGCTTGCTGGGCCGCTAACGTCTGCATCTGTTGCGCTTGTTGCGCCTCATGCTGATGTTCCATAGCCTGCAAGGCAACATCGTGAGCGCTCGAATGATTCTCTTGCCAAAATTCCTTATACATCTGCACCCGTTCGCTGTCGCTTTGCGCCTTGGCGGAAATTTCGGCGAGCAGCACTTTGATGTCGTTGGCGAGCTGGGCACGCTGATTGTCGCCGTCTTCCTTCATCTGTTGGAGCAGGAGTTTGGTTTGCTGTTCGAGAATCTTGCCCGCGTGCTCCATATGCAGCGCCGCCGCTTCCTGTTGCGCTTGCTGCAATTGCGCCTGTAGGGCTTGCATGGCGGCCTGCGCTTGCGGCGGCAGGGCGGCTTGATCGACGGGCGGCGGATCGAACACGTCGGCGATCTGCTTGCCGATGGGGCCGAGCGTGGGACGCATCCGAATGGCCAAGGCTAGCACTTTGGCCGCGGGCGTTCCAGGCTGGGGAAGATTGGCGATGTTCTCGGTCAGGGAATCGACAAATTCATCCTGTTCTTCCCGTTCCGATTGATAACTCGGCCCGGTCGAGATCGTCACGTCGAATTCGCCTTTGCCGGTGTGGAGATGGTTCGCGTCCAATCCTTGTACTTCATAGCTGCCATCTTCGCCCAGAGGATGCGAGGTGTTGCCCACGAGCTGCATCGTGGAACGCTTGCCGTCCGGCTGTGAAATGGGCATTTCGCGCTGGGTGTCGAGGATCGGGGTAATCAGTTCATTGATCTGCCAGCCCATATTGTGCAGAAAGCCGTTCTCGTAGCGGTCCACGAAATGAAAGCTGCCCAGCGACTCCATATCGTCGATTTTTTCGAGAGCCACGCCGGATTTCTGGTTTCTGCGCTGGGCGGCGTCCGGCAACGGCGTGATTCCCATGCCCGCTTGAATGGCGCGGGCGGCGGCGTCTTTGGCGATTTCCCAGATTTGAAAATTCGGAGCCCACTGCGGACGCTGGGGCGGTGGCAGAACGTTCTGCCCCGTGGCGTCGATTACCGGATCGTATTGCAGGTAAGCGTGAGGAACTTTTGTGACTTCATCCCACGCTTCCTTGTCGGACTCAAACTGGCCTTTCGCGCCGACAAACGGACTTTTCGGAATCTGGCCCGCTTCTTCACATTCACCGGACGCCAGGTAATCGAGCAGCATCTGCGGATCGCGAGCAAAGCGCACCATGGAAAGCAGTTGCCGTTTGGCCGTGCCCCCTTCGGTTGTCCAGCGTTCCGGGCCTAGACATGAAATTATTGGGACCCGGCTTCCATCCCACGGAACCTTGTCGAGAATTTCCAGGCCGTTCGTCATGTACTGGAAAACTTTTGGGAGCTCGACTTTGCGTTCCCGCTTAATCTCGCCGCGCGCGCCTTTTTCCTTCGCCAGCTTCCAATCTTCTTCGCTGAAAATCTGCGGGCCTTGCGCGGTTCCGATCAAGAACAGCGTCTTGAAACTCGACTGGATTTTCCAGTACTCCGCCCGCTGCACATACTTTTCCTTAATCCAGTCGGTGATGGTCGTGTCGCTCAAGTCCTGGTCGCCAAAATCGGTGATTCGCGCGCCGGGGTATTCGAGCTTGAATTGCGCCTTCGGCATGAGATCGAGGAAAAAAGCGTCGGGAATGTCGCTGGCGTTCGGCTGTTTGTAATAGGGCGAGAGCAAGACGCTATCGGGATTCGCCACCGGCTTAATGAGAATCTCCATGTCGAAACTGGAATCGTCTTTGTAGTCGGTGCGAATCAGCGCAAAACCGTAACTGCGTTCTGTCATCGACTGGAACGCCGACAAATAAATGGGTTGCGCTTGCGAACGCTCTTCGATCCCCATGATGGCCGCCGAACGCTTTTCGGCATCGGCGTCGTTCGCGCCGTTGCCTTTGGGAATGGCGGTGATGGCCCGCTTCGATTTGCGGACGTTGCCGTTGATTTGGGCGAGAAACTGATTCAATTGATCGAGATGGATACAAGGACGGCCCGAGCCTTTGCGGGCGTCGCGATCTTCGTCCGTCCACGGGCCTTCGGTCGAAATGGCCCGCATGTCACTAGCTCCCTCATCCCTGATTTCACGCCAGGCGTCGCGATAATCCTTGTAGGCTTCGCGAATTTCTTTGGGAGTTGGATCGGACATTTACTGAACCAAGACGCCCTTCATCGCACAGCGCGGACACTTCGCCGCTTCCTCGATAACCCAGCCCGCCAGACGGGCCGCCGCATAACCATCTTGTTCATCCCAGACGCGGAACAGTTCTTTCCGGGGGCACTCGGCGCATTGCAATCGTATGGATGCCCGCCCCGGCACATGGTCGGGGCAATACGTGCGCGTCACGCCATTCCGTTCTTCCCAGCGCCAACCCGCTTGATGCGCCATCTTCTGCGCCTGCGGACGTTTAGCGGCAGGAAACTTTGCGGTCAGCGTACATTTCGTGCAAATCAGTTCCAACACGCCGCCCGCTTTTTCGTGCTCCTTGGCTTCGATGGCCTCGGAAGCCAACCGCGCCAATTTGTATTCCTCGGTTTCCACTTCACCGACCTTGAAAGGCTGCGGGAAATGAGGATTTTTGGGATCGATCACATCCCATTGCTCGCGCTCGGCTTTTTCCTTGATTTCCCGCTCGTACACATCGAGCGGTTTGGCCACAAAGCCGAGATGCGGCTTTAAGGCTTCGTAGGCGATGCGGCGCTGCTCGGGCTTGGTGGACATGAGCAGGCCGCGAAAAGAATCGTGCGTGCGATAGAGCGTCGCAATCTGGGCGAAAAGAAGCGCGTCGTGGATGCCGCCGAAACCGAGTTTCTTTAGCTCGTGATTGATCTTCTGGCGTTCGTCGAGAGAAATGGACATTTACTCGGTTTCTTCCTCTTCCGGCTCTTCGTTCTCTTCCCGCGCTACGTCCTTCGCGGCGTGGCCCAGAATCCCCAGGTGCTCGCCGATGTGCTCCATCATATTGCCATGGGTGGAACTTTCACCGTGGGCATCGAACGGAAACGCATGGTGCGTCTGTTCCTGAAACGCGCCCGAGGGCGAGTTTTTGGCGGCGCTCGGCATCATGTGGTGGTGAACGGTGTGGCCGGTGACTTCATTTTTTGGACCGCGATGGATTTCAATTTCCATGCGATGGATCTTGTGCGGAGCGGCTTGTTTCATGGCGGCGGAACCTTTCTTCATGCGCCCGAGGGCGGGATTTTCGTGCAATTCGGAATTCATTTTGTCCTTTTGCGCGGCGGTGAGCGGCGAGCCGGACGATTCGAGGTAGTGGACTTGACGGGGGGTCCAGGGCATCAGCTTGGCCCCATTCCGCCGGTGACCGTCACCACGGCCACGGCAACAATCCCAACATCTCCACTGACAACGAAAACATAGTAGACGTTCGCGCTTCCCGGCGCGGTATAGACGCCAGTCGATTGATTAATCGTGCCAGCCGTACACGCCCACGTCACGTTTTGAGTTGGAGTGCCGGTCAAGCTGAAGGTAAAAGTCTGGGTCGCGCTTGTGCTGATGGAAGCAGTTGCGGGGCTGATGACAATCGCCGGAGTGACGGCGGAATTGCCTAAAGTGATTGTGTACGGCCCAAAACAAGTGACCGTATTCTGAATGCAGACGGTGTAATCGTATTTTCCCGGCACCGCCCAAAATCCGATATTTCCCTGCGCATCTCCCGTTCCCTGGCAGCCCGACGGTTGCGGATCGGGCGTATCCTGCGCGCCGTTGGGACAAGCCACGGCGCTCGAGGTATAGGTTGTCGCGTAGTTCGTGCAAGGCACCTGGTTCGCGGGAGAATTGCAAACGGCGAGAATTGGAGCGTTCGGCGGAACGTTGGCGACCAAAAACGGCGTGGCGTATGCGGACGAAACGGAGGGAAAAGGCGCGGAATAACGCACAATCTGCGCGACCGTGGGACTGGCGTGGACGAAGCTGCAGGCGAAAAGCAACAAGCCGAGCGTCAAAACGGCAACCGTAGGATGGGCCAAAAAGCGTTTCATGATTTTTTCTCGAACTTCACGCACCAGCCAGTCAGATAAATGGGATCGGCGACATGCTGGCAGCGCGTACCCTTCATCGCTTCGATCACATACTCGCAGTTGGCACAAGCCTGGCCGACATGCTCACTCACGCGCTCGTACTTCACTTCTTTGTGCGAGAGTTTTTCGTCTTGAGGCAATTCGGCCATATTGCAATCTTGCCGGGGCTCCCGTAAAGGAGGCAGGAAAACGGAAGCCCCGGTTCAGCGCCATTGGAGATCGTCATGTGTGCGCTGAGATATGTTTAGGTGGCGACGATGCCTTTCACGCCGTCAGTGGCGGTGCCACCGCTGACCCAAGTCTGGGCCTTGGTGGTCGCATCGCCAATCGCAGTGACATTGAACACACCGCAGGTTGAATCCAAACAAAGCAGTCCGCCGGCATTCGCCACAGCGTGCAGAATCGCGCCGATGGTCGTGCCCACGCCCGCGATGAAATTACAGCCCTTGAAAAACACGAAGCGGTCGAACGATAGAGCGGTTGCCGCCAACAGACCGTACGCATTGCCGTCGCTCGACCAAAAAGGAAACGTGCAATTCTCGAAGATTGTCCGGGCCGCGCCATTTTGCACTTCCACCGAAGCATTCGCCCCAGTGCGCTCGACGGTATCGAGACCGATGTTGCAATGGTTAAAGTAGTTTTCGTCAGCGGTAATCAGAATGCTGCGCGAAGCGGCGCTGGTCGCGCTGATGGCGTCGCCCATACCTTCCCCATCGCAATTGACGAAGGCGTTGCGTGCGCCTGAAACCGTCAGACAGATCGAAGCCGCAACGCCAGCGGTGAAACCCTGAAACCAGCTCAGATTTTGGAACAAGCAGCCGTTGCCGGATATAACGAAGAAATTGGCGAAAGCGGCCTGCGCTGCGCCCGCATAAGGAGCAATGCGCGCGCGCTGCGATATCGCCGAAGGAGCGCAGACACCAAGCAGGTGCGCGGCATTCTTGGCCCAGGTAAAAGTATTCGACAACCGCGCCGAGCCTGTCGATGCACCGTTACCAATCAGAACCAGCACGTCGTTGAAGCCGCTGCGAAGTAGGTTGTAGCCCGCGCCGAGCGTTTGCACCGGGCCATGGCCACCCGGCGTGGTCGCGGGAGTCTGGCCGTCGTTGGTATCGAGTCCATTGACCGGGTCGCAATAGAAAACGTTGCCGGTGGTGGCCGCAAGGCCCGCTTGCGCGAGGGCCGCATTGATGGCATTGATGGTTTGGTTGGTAAAAGCTCCGAGAGGGATAGAAGTTGAGAGTGGCATGGCCGTTGTTCCTTGAGTTGCGCGGGCTCTGGGGGCGTCACGGTAGATTCCGGTTCGCCGAGTCCATTAAGTCCGTTACTTCGAGAGAATCCTATTCGCTTTGGCGCGAATTTTCGATGCCGAACTAGATGACAGCTTGCCGCGTTTGACCATCTGGGTGGCGCGTGCTTTGGCGTTCGCGGCATGAGCCTTATCTTGAACCGGATACTTGCGCGATCCCGGCAAGCCGAAGGCCCGGTCGGGCAGCGCATTGCGAGTTTTCGCTTTCAATTCAGACATTTACATTGTCCCCATCATTCTCTGCCGAAGAAAATTTTGGTTCCCCATTTGCGGCGTGGCCCGCATCTGATTTTGGACGCCCATCTGCGGCGTCTGTAAATTCGACTGCATATTTGGCTGCATATTTGGCTGCATCCCTGGCGCTCCCATGGCGTTGCCGGGTGAGGTATTCATCATCCCCGGTGCCATCGCGCCGCCAGCCTGCGCTGGAACGTTAGCAACCGGCATTCTAGGTTGAGATCGCATTAAAGTGTTGCGCGGATCGCCGCCAAAGGCCCGGAGACCGGCAACGTTGTTCTGTGGAAGCGCTAACGGCATGGCAGACATAGATTTAACCCCAGGCGGAATGGCGAACCGAACGCGAAGCGGATGGTTGAGACTTCCGCTTGGGCGCGACCGGCATCGCGAAGGTCAACGCCAAGGCATCGCCATCGTCCGGCGAACTGGAATCGGCGGCCCCCAATTTCTTCAGACGTTTTTCCATCAACTCTTTCGATTCCAGTTTCACGCGCTGCTTCAAATCCGAGACCAGCATCGGCTTGGCGAGATCGGCGGAAAGTCCAGGGTCTTTGTCGATGGCCCCGCCATCGAGAAGCCACTGCCGCATGTTGCCCCACATTTCATCCCGGCGGTACACGTACTTCGGATTGATGGCATCCTGACCAAAATTGATTTCCATCACGTTCTGGTGGCCCAGGGCGCGCAAGCGGGCGGCAATCGGTCCCGCGATCCCGGCGGAGTCGATGAACATCATGGTCACTTTCTCGCCGCCGTAGGTTGTCGCGAGAACATTGGCCAGTTTGGCGATCATCACCTGCGGGTTGCGGGTGAATTCGCCTTTGACTTTGATCGGGGGAATGGAACGTGCGTCGTTGCCGCGGCGAAACCGGATTACGTTGTCGTCCGAGCCGCCCCATGCCAAATCGACGCCGACAACAAGCGGATCGTCCGGCAAAAGATGAATCGGCACCACCTGCGCGCGAGAGATCGTATCGAGATCGATGAATTGGCCGGCCGAACCTTTCGGATAGAGACCGCGGGCGCGAACGCGGAAATAGTCGGAGTCTTCATTGCCTTCGCATTCGGCGAGCCAGGACTGAATCTCTTCCAGGTCGCAACCTTCCACGTCCCGCGAGTCGATAATGCGCTGGGTCCAGCGTCCGCGCTGGTTGCCGAACACGGACTCGTAAAACGGCCCGGTGTTCAGCGTGGGGTTGCCGATGGCGAAAAAAATCTTCTCGGTGTTGGCGTCGGTCAAGGCGCCGTTCGTCACGCGATAGATTTCTCCGGGAATTTCGCTCGCTTCCTCGAAACCGAAGAACATCCGGCGTCCCGAATTGTGCTTTCCGGCGAACGCCTGCGCGTTTTCCATCGACCACGGAACGAAGTCGAGCCGCCAGAAATCGTCGTGCACCGGATCGACGGCCTTGATCGTCTGCGCGTTGACTTGAAACCAGTGGGTATTAATGGCCAGGCGAAACCAGCGCGCGAATTCCGGCTGCGTCGTGCCCGTGAGCTGGCGTTCGGTGTTGGCCGTGATGCGCGTCATCGCGTCGAGATACGTGGATTGCGCCCACCAGGAAAGAAAGGCGAGAAGCGTGGTTTTACCGGGGCCGTGGCCGGAGCTGATGGCCCGGCGGTAGGTGGTATATCGCGTTTCCGGATTTTGCAGATGCGCGCCGAGCAAATCCAGTTCTTCGCATTGCCACACCCGCGGCCCCTTGAAGTTCGACAGTTCATTCTCGCCCCATGGAAAGCCGTACATCACGGCTCCCAGCGGGTCCCAGCGAAATTCCGCCAGGCGCTCGCGAAGCTCCTGTTCGCAGTCGAGACTATTTGCCAGCGCGGACACGCGCCTCCGCTTTCTGCATGGCCAGTTTCATGCCTTCGCCGAGAGTCAAGGTGGCGTTCACTTGTAGAGGTTGATCGTGGAGATGGTTCACGGTATCGACGGGGCGGCCGAGATCGCGATCATCCAGATATTCGAGGGCCTGCCGGAGATCGGAAGTGTGGCCAAATTTTTCCGCCTTCTCCATCGCGATTTCAATCAATCGCACCCACTTCTCTTCCGCCTTGACCTTCGCCTTGATTTTGCGGGCGACATTGGCATCGACAGGACGTTCCGTTTTGCGCCGTCCCGCATTTTCTCGTTTTCCGCCTCGGGGCATCGGTATAGGGAAAATTAATTCAAAGAATCAAACCTAATCAAAGCCCAACTCCCACCGCTACCAGCTCATCAACCTGCTCTTCGCGCAGCTTCGCGTATATCAAAGTGTTGGCGCCATTGACATGGCCCGCGCGCCGCTGCACCGCGTTAAAGGGAAGAGTTTCAATGAGATGCGTACAGATGGAGTGTTTCAGGATGGTGGTTTTCGCTTTGTGGCGGGGGAGTCCGGCGGCGAGAGCGAGGCGAACGAGATGGCGCCAATAGGTCCATCGCGATCGCGGATAGAGTCTTTGATTTGGAGAAAGATTCAAAACCACTTTTTCAAGAACCTGGTGCTCATTGAAGAGTGGATCTTCGTGCTTGACAAAACGCTGCACACAGGGCTCCGATCCCTTACCACGGGAGTAGCGCACAAAACCGTCGGCGAGGTTATTCCCTGTGAGATGAACCATTTCGGAGTTGCGGCCAGCGTGCCAGTACTGAATCAGCATGAGCACATACACGGGAAAATCCGCGTCCCGCGCATGCGTAAAAAGCGTGCGCAATTCTTCGCGCGTGAGTGAAATCGGCTGCGCCGCGCCTTTTGATTTTCGCTTCATTATTCAAAAAGAATCAATTTTTGCACCCGAACAACGTCTTGGTGCAGGCCGCGCGACTAGATCACGCGCGTAAAACGATGCCGCGTCACGGCATCGCAGCCATCGCAATACAGCGCCGGCCGCAATTGAGAATCCCACGGTTGTCCCGTTCCCCAAGCGCGCAACGTTTTACAGTCGATGCAGCTCCAAATTTGCTGGTCGCGCTGGGGTAATTGCTTTTGTAAATTGGCCCCACAATGTTCGCAAATTTGAAAATTGAAGCTGGTCACAAAACTCACGCGAGAGTCGAGTTGTTCAATCGGATTAGCGGCGGCGCTCATGATTTTTACGGAAACAGATAACTGAAAAGAACTTTTACACCTTCCCAAGCCAGCCCAGTCAAGATCGAAGTCAGGGCAATGTTGACGATCCGATACCGGCTCAGCTGCGTTTTTAGTTGACCGAGAACGATGTCTTTGTGGCGGAGTTCCTGTTCGCAATGATGGATCTTCGTCCACGCCTGATTGATGGCCGCTTTCAATTTTTCGGGATCGTCGAGAGGATACTGCTTCGAGCGATCCAGGACGTTCATCGTACCCAACAGATGCGCCCGCTGAATCGGAGTGAGGTCGCTCACCGCTCGCTCCAAACATACTCGCCCAGCAACACCACAATTTCCCGGCGACGCACGCGACGCAACTGCGCCGGATTGGGATGCTGAAATTTAAGGCCAGAAATTTCCGCAGGCTCCAATTTTGCCGCTTTTCCCTCACCGTAATGAGGTTGCGGAAAATTCATCTTCACCGGATAAATCGAATCCGGCGCAAGCAGGCGATACAGGCGGCGCGAAAGTTTCTCGGCGCACAGGCGGCGCGCAAGTTCACGGCACACTTCCACGTCCACAAGAGTTTCATGAGGAGAGTCGAGAGATTCGTAGTGGGCTAAAAGTCGGGCTTGAGACACAAAGGGCAACGAGAAAAACGGGATCAGAGCGCCTGGCGCGCCGGTGCCTGGATGGGCTCTACCCTATCGCCCAAAGAGAAGAAGAAGCAAGTTACGAAAGAGATGGAGCTTTCGGGGATTGTTTGGCCCAGCGGGCTTGACTCGCACGGCGACAGGCTTCACTGCGCTCTTGCGGAGTGCGATTTTTGGCCGTGGCTTTCCCGCCTTTTCGGCCCAACGCCACGGCAGCGGGGTTTTTGCGCGTCATTACAACTGTTTTACCATACAATTCCAAAATCATTGCACACCGCTTTGCATTTTAATGAAAACAAAGACAATATAATCCTTGACAAACATCCGCAGCGGTGCGAAGATGAATTCAGTTCAGGAGAGAGAAGAAAATACAAAATGGCATCCTATCGTAAAGGAATTAATTACATCGCGCAGAGAAAGGGGACTATGAAAAAAGAAGAATTAAAGCGGATTCTTGATTTACACGCAGAGTGGCTACGTAATAGCAACCAGGGAAGCCGTGCTGTCCTGCGCGGTGCTGACCTGCGCGGTGCTGTCCTGCGCGGTGCTGACCTGCGCGGTGCTGTCCTGAGCGGTGCTGTCCTGCGCGATGCTGACCTGCGCGATGCTGTCCTGAGCGGTGCTGACCTGCGCGGTGCTGACCTGCGCGATGCTGTCCTGAG
>Ga0208687_1000318_pt1 | contig 38184 bp, 19 predicted proteins | sample June2015DPH_6_10_FD_184695 | JGI IMG/M metagenome (GOLD analysis project Ga0208687, IMG submission 184695) | Peatland microbial communities from SPRUCE experiment site at the Marcell Experimental Forest, Minnesota, USA - June2015DPH_6_100... | ecosystem: Environmental > Terrestrial > Soil >...
GGCAGGTCAGGGAGTGTGCCTTTAGGCTCCTCCGTGCAGCCAAGGAAAGGAATGTTCCGCTTTTTCTGGTTGGTCATGTAACCAAAGAAGGAACGGTTGCTGGGCCGGCGGTTCTTGCGCATATAGTTGATACCGTCTTATGGTTTGAGGGGGATAAAACACTGACTACACGGGTCCTCAGGGCCGTCAAAAACCGTTTCGGTCCGACGGATGAAGTTGGAGTGTTTAATATGGAGGATGCCGGACTAATACCCGTTACCGATATTGAAAAGGCATTTTTGGAACGGGGTAAAAAAGACGTGGCCGGAAGTGTTGCCACTTCCGTTATGCAGGGGACAAGGCCTATTTTAGTAGAAATTCAGGCACTGGTCGTGCCTACAAAGCTTATGATTCCCAGGAGAGTTGCCCAGGGAATTGATTCTAGGCGTCTCGAGCTCCTTTTGGCTGTTTTAACCCGGCGCTGCGGTCTGCCTTTATACGAATATGATGTCTTTGTAAATGTAGCAGGAGGACTTAAAGTTACCGAGCCAGCAACCGATTTGGCGATTTGTCTTTCGATTGCTTCTGCCTATTTTGATAAGCCCGTGAGTGGAAAAGTTATAGCCGTTGGGGAGGTAGGCCTCTTGGGGGAGATTAGGGAAGTGGTTGCCCAGGAAAAGCGCCTCAAAGAGGCCCGCAGACTTGGTTTTACCTTACCTTTTAGCTCGAAAGAAGCCAAATTTGTAGGTCAAGCAATCAAAATCCTCTTTAAATAGTTTTCCACGAGTTGTCCACAAAAAAATTACCCAATTTAATTTTGCCGTGCATACGGCCTATTTGATATCATTTTTGACTATAGGTGGGACATAATTCGGTGTCATTAGAATTATGGGGTTTGACAGATTTGACAGGGAGTGTTACACTTTTTCTTGAACTTTGAAATTGGGTGCTAAAAGCATAAAAAAAGAGCATCGCCATCGTTGGGTTCTCCTCTAATGATTAGTGGGACTCGCCACGAATAGAGATGCTCTTTCAAAACTGTAACGAAGTAAATTTTCAAGTACTTCGTACATTCGATTTGTCTTGCGGACAGGTTAATTTGGAACTAACTATATCAAGACAAATCGTAATCAGACTAAAACGATTAGAAGGGGTTGTCAAGCCCCTTTGAGTTGATCGGCTCTGGTAGGGACGGGTGGATTTTAGGGCAGGAAATCTACCCGCTCCTAATGGAGCCGATTTTTTGTGGAGTTGACAAGCTTTTTAACTTACTATATCCTGCAGTCAACTCCTGCCTTCATTTAAACTAATGAAAATTAAGTTTTTAAGAGCAGGTTTAATTGTTTTAGTAGCGGTTTTATTTGCCTCAATTCTCCTTTTTAGTAAGCTGGATTTGTTTTCCAAATTAATTACAAAAGCTTATCCATCATATTGCCCTGATGTTTGTACATCTGCCGGGGCTACGGAAACGGTTACAAGTCAGGCTTCGGCAGGCAGGTGTTGGGTAGCGGCATGTAGAGCAACGAACGACTCGTCTTGCTCCAAATATGGCTGGTATATAGACCACTACATCAGCTGTCCTATTACCTCGCCACCGAGTGGTCCAGTTAGTTGTGTTACCTCAACAAATCCTTGCAGTTCCGGAAGTTACTGTAGGAAGTGGGTATGCCCCAATGGAGACACGAATCATGACGGTAAATGCCAAACGGGAGATACCGGCGCGACTTATACCGATTATACGGATTGCGCTGGCGTCAGTTGCGGAAGCCAATGTTGCCAAATAGATTGGCTTAACAGTGCAGGGGGCGGTTATTGTACGCAGGCTAAAAATTGTAAGGAAATTAATTTAAACTGTGCCACACCCGGTCCAAGCAAACACCCGACTCCCACTCCCACACCCATCCCTACGCCAACGCCTACCCCCACCTCTACACCTACTCCTACGCCCACAGAAACCCCGACAGCAACTCCCACAGTCACACCTACACCTACGGAGACTCCTACCCCGACTGGCACACCAAACTCATGTAATGGAACTTGTGGGAGTAATTATGACTGCCAGGGTGGTTATTACTGCTACAACGGTAATTGCAGAAGTCCGAATTGCCCGAACGATTCAAGCTGCAACTGTGGTGCAACCAGCACTCCTACTCCTACGCCGCCTCCGGTTCTTGGTGCCTCGGCCCCTCCTCAACTTCCAAAAACGGGTAATGATACTTGGGAGATGTTGGCAGGAATGCTTGGCTTGGCCGGAGTTGGAGCGTTTATCTTCAAGAAGTTTAAGTTAATATAATTTTATGTATCCCCGAAGAACAATTTACCGGGCTGGTAGATCCAGAGTTCCTGGCGAAGTAAAAGTTTCTCCGGGCACAGCAGTTAAATTTTTTTATCACTTTGCCCGAAGTTTTGGTGCGGGTTTGATTGCCTTTGCAATTGTGGGGTTTATATTTTCATTCTGGCCGATTCTTCAGGTGGAACTTAACTATCGTTTTTTTGGGAAAAGCGTGTCACAAGAGCCGACCGGAAATCTTCCGAACTCAGACGCAGAGGCTCTGGGACTTGATCCTTATTTTTCAATTTATATTCCCAAAATTGATGCCAAAGCTAACGTAATTCCCAACGTTGATGCCGGAAATCCGGTTGATTACCTGGCGGCGCTTAAAAAAGGTGTTGCTCATGCCAAGGGTACAAACTTTCCGGGGCAGGGGAAGCTCATTTATTTATTTTCGCATTCAACCGATTCGCCCTTGGATTTTGCTCGCTATAACGCTATTTTTTACCTTTTGGACCAGCTTAAGAAGGGAGATGTCATAATCATTTACTTTATGAATCAGGAATACGATTATGCGGTTACGAACGAATATGTCACCGCTGCAAATGACACACCCTGGCTTAAGGACGACGGAAGCGGGGAGAAGCTGATTCTTCAGACGTGTGACCCGCCCGGAACTTCGTGGCACCGGCTTTTGGTTGTGGCCCAACCGATAAACCCCTAATATTTACCCTATAACTTGACTTTTGAGCTCAAATTTGATACCATACCAAGGTTAAAAGATTGCTCTTTAAGGCTAAAAATGCACCCTAAATATTTAGAGGTGCCCGAACAAACTATCGTTCGAGTGGAAATCATCCTGTTTCTGATTTAGGTCCATACGAAAGGAGAAAAACCATGGACAGTATTCAAACTCCGCACGGAACCAAGCTGGTTCCTGTTCCTGGAGGCAAACAGAGGATGAAGTTCTTCCTCAATGGTGTGGAGATTACCACGCCGGTTATCAGTTTGGTGGCCTGCCTTGAGACCCCTCAAACTGACTTTCAGGTCGTCTACGGCCTGGGCCCCAGCGGCTACGATGACATTGCTTGGCGGGAAATTGGCGGTGGTGGTGTGGTCGACACTCTCTTCACCTTTATCGAAGGTGAGCTGTATATCGGCCTTCTGACCCAGAACCGCCCATACCAGTCCGACCAGCCCATCGAGAACGTGATCCGTGGATATCTTGACCCTGCCAAGACACGTCTGGAAACTGCTAAGGCTGAGGCGGAGGAAGAAGGTGGTGTTAGCCTCGTTGCTATCGAGATGGCAGGAGATCCGACAAACCCCAACAATGCGTCTACAGAAAGCTGGGGCGGCGGAATCACTCACTATCGCGTACGTACCGCCGAAACTTCTGGTGAGCGAGGCTGATGGTTTTGTCTTCAAACCGGGGGTTGCGAAAGCGACCGATCCGATTGGGGACAAGATCCTCAAATGCCACTTTATCCACTGGAAGAAAGCCGCCAGGCTCGGTGACCAAATGACCTTGGCCGGAGGCTTTCGCCTTTTGGCTGATCTTGCCGACCTCAAGGTCGCAATTATCTTGTTCACTGAGTATTACGAGTAGTTTGTTCCGGCGCTTCTGTCTCCAAAGGGGATCATCCTCTCCAAAACCAACGGCATTTTTTGCTCGCCTACGGTTGCGGTCAGGACCCCCTTTGGAGTCACGAAGTTGCCTGTGCGGTGAAAAAAATTAATCAAAAATTAATATAATCATCACCGCACGGCAACAAAGCAATTTTTTACCTTGTCTTGACATGGTCTAAAATGTAGTTATACTTATATTTGTAACTTCGAGTTTGCCCAGGATTCCGTCAAGTTTCACCATAATTAATTTAATGCCGAAAAAAGCAGTTGCGAAGGTCATCAAAGAAGAAGAAAAAGCCGACGTGCAGTCACTAATCGGCGCACCCGTTGATGCTGGAAATTTACCTCCCGCACCAGTTGCGATCGAGCAGGCTCCGATAAACCCTTTGGTTGTTGATGAAAGAATGATTCCCGATGCGGGTCTTCCTACAGAATATGTTGAGGGAGTACTTGATATCGCCAATGAGGGAAGTGGACTTCTTAGACCCCAAAGATTTGCTCCATCTGACCATGATATTTATATTTCATCCTCACAAATAAGAAGATTCAATCTAAAAGTTGGGGATATGGTTGGTGGACAAGCCCGCCGTCCTAAAGAAAACGAGAGATATTGGGGGCTTCTAAAAGTTGAAAAAGTTAATGGTGAACCCGTTGAAAAACTTGGTCAAAGAGTCGATTATGATAGTCTTGTGGCTGTTTATCCTGATGCACAAATTAATCTTTCGACTGACAAAGATACATTAACTACCAGAATGATAGATTTGATTGCTCCGATCGGTTTTGGTCAAAGGGCACTAATTGTTTCTCCTCCAAAAGCCGGCAAAACCTGGCTCGTAAAAGATATTATCAAAGGCATTGCCATGAATTATCCGGAAAAAGGCAAAGGAAAAGCCAAAAAAGTTCACATTATGGCGGTTCTTATAGGCGAGAGGCCTGAAGAAGTCACCGATATTATTAGGACCATGGATGTTGTTACCGACAAAATGGGCGAGGTTGCCGCAAGCAATTTTGATGAAGCACCTCAGGACCAGACCAGAGTCGGGGAGTTGGCATTGGAAAGAGCAAAGCGGTTAGTCGAAATGGGGCATGATGTTGTAATCGTTCTGGACTCGATTACCAGAATGGCTAGGGCATACAACTTAGCTCTTCCGACATCCGGCAGGACTCTTTCCGGCGGGTTTGATCCGATGGCACTTTTCCCGGCCAAGAAATTTTTCGGTGCCGCAAGAAATATTGAGGGAGGCGGAAGTCTGACCATAATCGGAACCTGTCTTGTCGATACGGGTAGCCGGATGGATGATCTTATTTATGAAGAGTTTAAGGGAACCGGAAATATGGAACTCCATTTGGACAGAAAGCTTTCCGATAGACGCATTTTCCCAGCAATTGATATTTCCTTAAGCGGTACACGCCAGGAAGAACTTCTTTTTGGGATGGAAAAACTCAGGAAAGTTAATACTCTTAGAAGAATGATTGATTTGATGAACGATGACGAAAAGACCTTGACACTGATTGATAGGTTGGGAAAGACAGAAACTAACGACGAATTCCTCGAAAGTCTGAAGACTGCTTAATTGAGCTATTTTTTTCCTCTCCTCTTTTAGTTGCTTCATTGTGTTTCACGAGATATGATCAAAACTTACAATGGACGAGACTTTTGAAGCACTAACTGAGCTTTGGGAAGATTTAAAAACTTTCTTTTTTGAACTGGGAAATTTTATTTTAAGGAGTCTCCATATCAGTTTTCTTAGTTTTGAGGCAAAAAAGGGAGTTGTAGTGTCGGCACTCTACCGTAAGCGGGGAAAGCTTTCAAGAACCTTAACTCATTCTGGGATGGCGGCAATTGCGGCACTTGGTGTAATGCTTGCTCCAGTTATTGCCCAGGAATTTCCTGGTCAAAACGTTAATCCCTGGCAGGTAAATGCCCAGCCTTCAGTTCTTTCCGCTTCCACTGATAGTCCAAGTATTGATACACAAATATCTAGTAAGGTAAGAGATAGTATCATTGATTACACAGTACAGAGCGGCGATACGGTTGCTTCAGTTGCTGACAAATTCGGAATTTCTGCCGATACAGTACGCTGGGAAAACAATCTAAGCGGCGATAAAATAAAAGTCGGCGATACTCTTAAGATCCTTCCGGTTACAGGAGTTGCCCACACTGTGGCGAGTGGAGATACTGTTTATTCGATTGCGAAGAAGTACGATGCAGAAAGCCAGGCTATAGTCGATTTTCCTTTCAATACTTTTACCAATGACGAAACGTTTGAGCTGGCAGTCGGTGAAGTTGTTATCGTACCTGACGGGGTTATGCCTTCAGGATCAGGTCCAGTTACACCCCGTGCGCGCCAGATGACACCAAGTGCTGGTACCGTTACTGCCTCAGGACAGTTTATATGGCCGACTCAGGGAGTTATTACCCAGTATTACTCCTGGTATCATCAAGCCATCGATATTGCCAATCCTGCGGAGCCTCTCGACTTAGCGGCAGATTCCGGAACTGTTATTCATGCAGGTTGGGATACAACAGGTTACGGGAACATGATTATGATTGATCATCATAACGGCTTTAAGACACTCTACGCTCACTTAAGTGTGATATCTGTAGTAGTCGGGCAGACCGTAAATAGAGGAGACGTAATCGGAAGAATGGGCTCAACCGGTAATTCAACGGGCCCTCACACCCATTTTGAGATCTGGCTGAATGATGTCAGAGTCAACCCACTAAGCTATTTGAAGTAATTTTTACAGAGATAAAACCCCCCAGGCAGTCAAAAATCCAGACACGGCAAAAAGAAGATCGCTAATGTCTCCGTTCCAGTAAAGGTTATTGGCTGAACGGTAGGAAAAAACGGTATCGGCAACCGCCAAAATAATGAAAGAAAAAACAAAGTAGAGAATATTCGGGTGATCCGCAATTCCTTTTTCCGTTCTAAGAATAGTTATGGCGAGAGCAGTCAGAAAAGCATCAAACAAGGGATAGAGGATGTTTAGAAAATTTGCCCCAAAAGATACCCCGGAATTCATACTGGTTTGATTCAGAAAAAAATAAAGAATTGCAAAGAATACCAGAAAGGTAAGGGAACCTTCTACAATCAGTTTTGGCGTAAATTTGCCGCCGAAAGAATTAACCAAAAAGAAAGTTCCAAGGATTACGCCAGGGTAATAGAGAAGAAAAGCGACGTCGGCCAGGCTTGGGTAGGGAATCGGACTCCGAAGAACAAGGTTGTAATAGGTCCAGACAAAAAGTCCCAAGGCATAAAAAATTAGTCCCAGTGCATAAAAAACAAGCGAACTTTTCATATTTGTATCCTGCGGGTACTTTTTGAGTTTTGTGATGGCGATTACCGAACCCAAAATAAAAATCAGAGAATAAGCTAGATTAAAGACGAAGTTGATGTCACCTGTCTTATCAGGCGTAAAAAACAGGACTCCGTCGAAAATTAGAATTAATAACGAGGTAATTACCAAAAAGGCCTTCATGATTCAATATATGGCGCATATTCTTTTAAGTCAATTTATTTTTCTTGGTGATATACTAAAATTGAGATGAAAAAGGCACCGTTTTTGTCGTTGGATATATTGGTTCTTTTAATCTCCCTACTTGTAACTTTCGCAAGTTGGGAAATCGTGACGTTGGTTCCGCAAGGTCAGGTTTCGGTAATTGTTTTCATCATAGGAATTACCGCCAGTTTCTTACTCTTTGCGATGGTTTATGCCCTCGGCCGGAGTACTCGTAAGGAATCAGACTTGATTACTGAGCATGCGAGGCTTCTGGCGGCAATCGAGAGCGTGCCAATCGGCATGATTATTGCCGATACAAAAGGGCAAATAATAGTTTCAAACAGTGAGCTGTCCAGAATATTAGGAGAATCGGGAGAAGGTTGGACCATGGAAAAGATTGAAGAAACGATCGGGAGCGTTTACTCGGTCAGAAAGTCTTACGACGACATACTGGCCAAGCGCTCCATAACTGACAGAAAAGAAATAGTTTACGAATCAAAACACTTAAGCATCTTTCTGGCGCCTATTTCTTCGGGAGAGGGGATACAGGGAGTTTTGATTGTTATCCAAGACGTTACAAACCTCTAGAGATATACAAATTTTGCTATAATTCAAGTGTCGCGGGCCGTTAGTATATCGGTCGTACACCGCATTCGCATTGCGGAGAGGGCGGTTCAATTCCGCCACGGTCCACAATTATTGAAGCTTCTCTCTCATATCTTCCAGGTACCAGTTGATAATGACGTTGGTTTTGATCTTGAGTGCGGAGGCTATTTTTGGAATAATTTTTTTGCCTGGCAATCTTTTGCCGTTTTCGATTAAAGTAATATAACTTCGCGAGACTCCACAAAGATTTGCCAAACTTAAAGCCGACAATTTAGCTTTTACGCGTTCCTTTTTTATTTTTATACCGAAAATCATATTTGCAATCACGAGTATACTACAAAAACCTTGACAAAATATCGGCGCTAGTAGATCATAGGTCAAGTGAAAAAAATATTGATTGTTGAGGATGAGCCAGCCTACCTTAAGCTTCTTAAAGATTTTCTTACACGCGAAGGTTTCAGTGTCATTGAGGCCGAAGACGGGAAAAAGGGGCTTGATATGGCTATTGGCGAAAACCCGGATCTGGTACTTCTTGATATAAAACTTCCCGTAATGGACGGAATGACGATGCTCCATGAACTAAGACTCAATGAAAAAGGGAAGAATATGAAAGTTATAGTATTAACCAATCTGGATCCGAACCCTGATCTAATCGAGAAGACTATCAGCGGACAGCCGACATACTACCTCATTAAAAGTGATACCAAACTATCCGAATTAATCTCAAAAATAGAAGAAATTATTTAAATTTCGTTCGAGATCGAAACTTCACCCTCTTTTGGTTTCATGCCCGTTAGAGGAAGCGAGAAATAAAACGTTGTTCCTTTGCCCGCCTCCGATTCAAACCATAACTTTCCACCCGACGATTCCACGATGGACTTATTAACATATAAGCCAAGGCCACTTCCGTCCGGACGTATTTTAATGGCGTTTGATGCGCGGAAGAACTTTTGAAAAAGTTTTGCTTTTTCGTTTTCGGGAATACCAATGCCTTCATCTTTTACTGAAGAAATCACAGCTCCGTCTTTGACGGAAATTGAAACGGTAATCTTACTACCCCCGGGGGAGTAACTGATGGCGTTACTTATAAGATTTTGGTAAACATTAAATATTAAACTTTGATCGAGATTGATTTCGGGTAAATTATCGGCAACATTCATAACAAGGGAGATGTTCTTTCTGGTTAATTCCAATTTGAGTTTACTGACTACGTCATTTGCAAGTTTGACGATATTGGTTGGTATCGGATTGACAATGATTCTTCCCGACTCAATCCGGCTGACATTGAGAAGAGAATTAACCAGGTCAATCATTCTCAAAGTGGAACTATTTATATCATCAAGTTCGTCTTTTTGCTTAGCGGTGAGGTTTTGGATATCACTTCCCAATAAGACTTCCAACCCCCATTTTATAGCGGTAAGCGGGGTTCTAAGCTGGTGGGAAGAAAGCGAAACAAACTCCGTCTTCATTCTGTCGACGTCTTTTTCGTGAGAAATATCTCTGAAGACATCTATAACTCCGATAAGTTGTCCGTTAGCAATGACAGGGGAGGCGGTAAGGGCCACGGGGATTTTTGTGCCGTCTTTCCTGAGGTAGTAATAATCATCGTCGACTGATGTGGAAAATGGCTTCATGGTGGAAATTGCCTTATTGATTGGCCTATTATTAAATTCCAGAAGTTCACCCTTGCTGTTAACTACAGGAAGAATATCGAGGAGCTTTTTTCCAAGCACTTCTTCTCTGGTTAGTCCCAAAATTTCCTCAGCCGCCGGGTTAATTACAATAATCTTTGTTTGGCTGTCGGTGGCAATAACTGCATCGCCTATACCCGACAAAAGTGATTCGTACTTTGTCTTTTCGGTATTGATATCTTCAAGGACATTGAGGCTTGCTCTCCTTGAATCTTCAAGATCCTTGACGGTTGAAGAAAGTTCGGAAGTTCTGTCGGCTACATTTTTCTCCAAGTTCTGATATGAAGCTTGAAGTTTTGACACGGTTTCGTTAAAAACCCTGCCCAGCGTGCCGATTTCATCCGCCGAGTTGACGGTAACCCTTTTTGATAAATCTCCCGAACCGATTTTCTCGGCAACTGTCGAGATCATTTTGATAGGGTCGGTGAACGTCTTTCCAGTTGCGTAAGCTACTGCGACGACAATGATTGCGGAAACTACCGTCATAAATATAAATAAGTTACGCAAATTTATGATGGGAGCATAGGCTTCAGCCTGGTTAATTTTGGCAACAATTCCCCAGCCGGTTTCCGGAACATATCTGGTGACCGCAATGACCGGAGTATTGTTGTAGTCGACCGCATTGAGCATTTCTATCTCCTCCCCATTTATGGCGTGGGTGCTTGGGATGTTTGTTTTTCCCTTGGGTACAATCCGGGTGAGGGCGGCGTTTGGATCAAAGCGAGTGGGTGTAAGAAAAAGTGCATCTCCGTTCGGATTTTTGACTACAAGGAGAGTTTCACCCGTATTTCCAAGTCCTGTGTAGTCCGTAACAACGGAAGTAATATTGGATCCATCCGATTTTATAACAAGTACCCCTAATGTTTTGCCGTTTAAAGTTATAGGGCTGCTAAGATTTAGAGTAACGACTCCATTTTGGTCTTTTGAAAAATCAGTAGTAACATCGGTAATTTTGCCTTTCTGAAAATACATCTGGTTGGAGATATCGGCGCCTGCCGATTTGGGGTTTGTAGAAGCGATGATAATTCCGCTGAGATTAACCACCTGCACCTCTTTGAAGGAGGGGATTATATCCGTTATGCCATCACCCGTTAAGCTATTTTGTATATCTCCTATGTTTTGGGAATCCGGTGTCTGATCATAAGCGGCCATCCTTTCTACAATATCGGGATCTTTTACAAGAAGTGTGAGATATTGCTGGTTCTCTTTGTTTCTGTTTTCAATTCTGCTTTTTTGAATATCCGCCTCCGCCGTGAGCTTGCTTATTGTCTCCGAGTCGATCTGGCTTTTTGCGCTTGAGTAAGCAACAAAAACCAAAACAATGAGGGGGATTAGTGCAATCGATGTAATTACTAATACTAATCTAAGGTTTATTTTCATTTATTTTGCTTCTTTCTGTTAGGAATACCCCGAGGCCTAGAAGTATAAACATCAAGGCTGTATTTAGAGCTATTGGGTTGCTGCCGTCAATAAATTTGTAATAGAGAAAGGGCAAGTTGAATATATATCCCAGAACTCCAACTGAACCGATTAGTATCAGGGGAACCGCGTGGAAATATAATATTTTTTTGTTTAGATTAAACGAATTGAAAAGAGATAAAATCATTGCTACAGAGAAAAGGATAAACCCAAGTACTGATACAGGTGAAGGCATGCCCGGAATAGGCGTATTTATTGCATTATTACCGGCAATAAAAAGATCCGTTATTCCCGTATGAACACCGAAAATTTCGGCAGCAACACTTGTTGTGAGGATAAGTAAAATTAACATCGCGGTTCCCGGTAGAATTACAAAAGGAATATCGCTTTTGCCATTGACCGCCAAATCCATAAACCAAAGTCCTATGGCCGCCAGGGAAAAGGAAAAAGCGGTGATAAACTGCATACCAATTTGATTCGGCAAAATTCCAGTCAGTGCATTTATGTTAAATATCCAACCCAACATTACTACGAGGCTGTAAAAGAATATAATTGCAGCTAAAATTCGGACAGGTGTAAGTTTAAGCATATCACTACTGCGGCTTTCTGAGGTCTTCGTTCTCCTTTTTTAACTCAACCATTTTTAATTCTCTGTTTACCATAGATTTATTGAGTTGTTCCAATTCTTTTATTTTAACATTCAAATCTGCCGTTCGCTTTTCTACCTCGGCCTCAAGGACCACGACGTTACTGGCTAGCTTTCGTTCAAGCTCTTTTCTGATCGAAACATCCTCCATAGCCAGAATAATTAATTGTACCGTATCTATTTGTCTGGCATTCAAGAGTATGCATTTTTCACCGATACTTTCAAAAACATGCGTTACCTCATAATCCCGTACAACTTTCTTATTTGGCAGGATATCTTCTAACAGTTTCCTAAGTTCGGGAATATTCCATTGGCCATTTCCTAAATTGTAAAGCAATTTACCTTCCGTCTGGTCGGGCGTTACTTTAAAGGACTCATAGAAAACCGGGTTACCTGAAATCACCTGAAGATTTGGGTCGAGAATTAAAAAACTTTCCCTGGCGACATCCACAAGTGTTTGCATGTAGTGCAAGGCAACCTTTTTCGCTTCATCGTTATCATTCACAATAATCACCTTCTCTCGTTGTTTTGAATAATTAATTATATATCAGTTGCACAAGTTCTAATTCGTTATTCCGTAACCTTCTTTTCAAGAGCGGCTATCTTGTTTTTTAACTCGACCATCTTAAGTTCGCGGTTAACAGAAATTTTATTGAACTTTTCGAGATCAATTCTGGCTTGCTCGGTATTAGTGATGTCCTCCTCGGTGCCAATGAATCCTAGGGTTTTTCCCTCTGAGTTTATTATCGGAGAAATAGTTGCCTGGGCGATGTATATTTCGCCGTTTTTACGTCTATTGGTAATTTTTTCGATAAATGGCTTCTGGTTTGTTTTTTTGGTGGCCCAAAGTTGTTTGTAAAAATCACGGCTCATTAGTCCTCCCCAAAGGCGCGGGGTGTTTCCCAAAATCTCGGCGGCGGTGTAGCCGGTAAGTTTTTCGGCGGCCTCGTTGGCGTAAAGAACATATCCGTTGATATCGGTAATTACAACATGTAGCGATGTCTTATCGATTGCCAATTTAAAAAGACTCGAGGATTCAAGGTTCAGATCCGATATTTGTATTGAGGAAAACCTACCGATAGTGGGGTAGTGCTCCTCGTAGTTGACACGTTCTGGATTTACAGCGGCCGCCGCGAGAAATGTATATACCGAATCGACAAAACCTTGGGGGCCGGTTACATACCATAAGGCCTGAGGAAGTTTGGCATTGGCCTGGGCGATCAGGGTTTGGTCCGGACGGCCGAAAGTTTGGATGAAAGTAAAATTTCCGTTTTTTTCTGCAATAGCCTTAAGTTCTTCGGTATAAAGATTCTCACCGGGATCCTTTTTGACGTTTATGAGGTAAATATTTCGGGTGGTATTCTGACCGAAAAGATACCTTATGACGCTTATATAAGGGGCGATGGCTATTCCGCCTCCGACAAAAATAAGATCACTCTTTCCTTCCAATCCCTCTTTCAAGAAAGAACCGAAAGGTCCATGAACCGTTAAGGGATCGTTGGATTTAAGCCTGAGAAAGGATTTTTTATAGCCCGTTTCGGAACCTTTAAGGATAATCCGGATTGTATTGTCGTCGGGAGCGGAAGTTATGGAAAAGGCACGCCGGGCACCTCTGGAATCGGGGAATATCATGTTTGGAATTTCTACCCAGATATATTGTCCGGCGGAAAAAGTAAAAGGTGAATCTGTCTTTATCGAAACCTCGTGGATATCGGTCACCAGATTTTTAATTTCGATCAACTTCGCCTGGAAAATTTTATTTGGGGCAGAATCTTGCGGCATTATTTTAAGTTATCATTTTGTCCTGTCTTTAGCAATAAAAAAAATGAATATGCATTACTTGACAATCGCGGATGGAAGATAATATCATCAAGATTGAAATATGAAAAAAATATTGATTGTTGAGGATGAAATTGCTTTTTTGAAGTTGATGAGCGATCAGCTGACGGGTGAAGGTTATAGTGTAATTAAAGCGGATGACGGCAAAAAGGGGCTCGATGAGGCAAAATCCCAACACCCCGATTTGATTCTTCTCGATCTTAAGTTACCCATAATGGATGGATTAACCGTACTTGATGAGCTCCGTAAGGACGAGTGGGGGAAGCACGCAAAAGTTATAGTCTTAACCAACCTTGAGCCGGATAAGGAAATACTTGATAAAATGCTGGTGAGTAAACCTGCACTGTACCTTGTAAAAAGCAATATCAAACTTTCGGAACTGAAAGAAAAAATATTGAACGTACTTCTATAGATGTAGTGTTTTTATACTCATTATCGATATTTAGCCTCGATTTGTTTTCACAACATCCCCTTTACAAACTTGCTACGGATTAGTAACATAAAAATTAGGCTTAATTGCTATAGTTTGTTGTGATAAGCCTGCCCGTATGGAAACATACAAATTATCACAAGATGGATAACAGTTCTCTAAAGCCGGAGGTTGAGAATGCTATTCCCCAGGGGACCCCTAAAACCGTTTCAACTGCCGAGGCGGCAAAGATTTTGGGTGTAAAGCCTGCCGACGTTCAAAATCTGGTTAATGAAGAACTTCTTAAAGAGACCGCTCCTGGAGTTTTTAATACGGCCGACCTTGCCGTAGTTACTACCAAAAAAGCTCTTTCGGTTGCCCAAGAGGCGGCTGAGGTTGGAGTTGGCCTTCAACGGGCGATTGCGGCGTCACTGAACATTGTTCGGGTAATTGTTACAACTGCTGTTGCGGGAGCTGTAGCCTACGGTCTGACGGTGGCCGGTTTTGCGGTTGCCTACAGCTATCAACCAACACAGGTTGCAGGTTGGGTCAACCAAAAAAATCCTACCGCCATCCAGGCAATACTTCAGCAACCTGGGGATGTGGCTTTGGGGATTTTGAAGTATGCTCAACCGGCTACATATGCAACAGTGGCTCAAAAAACAATTCTTAATCCCAATGACGTCTTGACTATTGGTGCAGGAGGATCAATTACGCCCACAGGACCGCTTATTATTCCAAAAAGTTCTTATTTGAGCATTCTGACGACTGGTATGATTGCCAATTTGAACGCCGAATATGTTCAGGGTGCAATTCCTGGAACGGCAACGGGAGATTTGGCAATAATAGGCCAGGTTTCCGGACTTGCAGATAATACTGTTGCGACTTCGACAATTCAGGATAGTGCAATTACAGACGCAAAAGTTTCTCAAATTTCAGGATCAAATAAGGTTTTGGGAAGTGCGGTTCAGCTTAACGGAGGCGGTGGACTTACAAATAATTCAGGATTGTCCCTTGTAACAACCTGTTCCGATTCTCAAGTTTTGGTATGGAATGCTTCCAACAGTGACTGGGAATGTTCAACCCAGCTTGGCTCGTCTGCCGCAGGAATAACCTCAATCCGCGAGGGCGGAGCAACAATCGTTAATATTCCAACCGCAATTAATTTTGGTTCAAGTGATTTTGATGTAACCGAATCACCGGCCGGAGTAGGGAATGTTGCAATTGATTACCTAAACTCCGGTATTACACAAAGCGGTCAAAGTGAAACAATAACTGGAGCTTGGACATTTCCGGGAGGGCTAACCCTTGCGACTCAAACATTTGGATCTCATACGATTACGGACTCCGGTGCCCTTTCTATTGCTACCACCACAACAGGGGCCCTTACATTAGATTCGGGAACAACTGGGAATGTAAATTTGGGAACCGGAGCTAATGCAAAAGCTATCACAATAGGTAGTTCTACATCAGGAACAACCTTGGCACTAACGGGAGGTGCAACCTGGTTAATCTCGTCGGCGGGAACTTTATCAACCACAGGTAACGTTTCAACTACGGGAACCGGTGCTGTTACCTCAGCAGGAACTCTAACTGCCAGTAACGGACTTACTCAAACAACCGGCGCATTAAATCTAACAGGAACCTCGGGAGCATTGGCTCTTTCAGGCCTTGGAGCCTCATCGGTTAATGCTGGCTCTAATGCCATTACTTTTACATCGAGTAATTTCAACACAACCGCAACAGGAATTAACGGAACGGCAATCGGGGCCACAACACCCGGGACGGGCGCTTTTAGTTCACTTTCCTCGACGGGAACAACAAATTTGGGACAGGGGACAGGTACTGTAACTCTTAATTCTTCGGGAGCATTAAACTTTACGGGCGCCTCTCCTTCAACTTGGAATCTTGGGGCGAATTCTCTGACTTTGACCTCTTCGGACTTTAGCGTTAGTTCAACAGGCGTCGTGACGGTAGCCGGAGGGCAAACACAGGATTTAACAACGGCAGGCGGCAGCAGCACGACGGGATTGACTATCGGCCCCGGAACAAAAACCGCCAACTCAGGAACCGGTGCTCTTTTAACTCTCAGCGGCGGAGCGGAATCGGGAACTACCTCAATTGGCGGGAACCTTACCTTAACTGCAGGAACTGGAACTTCTACCAACGGTGCTATCAATATAGGTACTACTAATACAAACAGTATCGCAATTGGTACTTCAGGAGTTACCACTACCAATGGCGGGGCACTAACTTCCACACAAACCTTAACCGCCAGTAACGGTTTAACCTTAACAACGGGTGCCGTTAATCTGACGGGAACTTCAGGCGCGCTATCGCTAACAGGTCTTGGGGCCTCATCAATTAATACGGGAGCAAGTAATCTGACATTTACTTCGGGGAACTTTAATACAACATCAACCGGAATAAATGGTACTGTAATTGGTGCCACAACTCCTGCAGCCGGAACTTTTGCGGCTTTAACGGGAACTTCGGTAACGGATTCTGGGCTTGCAACAAACGGAGTGGTAACAAACACCGCCGCGGGACTTCTCGGAACTTTGGCCGGAACAACAACTACAGTTCTTCACGGAAATGCGGCAGGACTTCCAACCTTTACCTCGATAACCGGGTCTGATTTGGCTTCCAATATAACCATTTCGACAACCGGGAATATTTCGACTACCAGCACGGGAACAATCACATCGGCAGGACTTCTTACCGCCAGCAATGGCTTAACTTTGACGACAGGTGCGCTAAACCTGACCGGGACATCCGGTGCATTATCCCTGGCAGGACTTGGAACTTCCTCAATCAATACGGGTTCAAATAATCTTTCCGTAACCGCGAATAATTTCAATACAACCGCAACCGGAATTAACGGAACAGCAATTGGCGCGACGACACCTTCAACCGGTAAGTTTTCAACCTTGACCTCAACCGGAGCAACCGATTTGGCCAATGCGGGTGCGAGCAATGTAACAATAGCCACAACAGGAACGGGAACCGTGGCAATCGGAAACGGGACAGGAACTCTTCAGTTAACCTCAGCAGGCGGATTAAATGTATCAACTGGTGGGGCACTTACTGGTGTGGCCTCACTCGATACAATCGGAACTAGTGCAACTTCTTTAACTTTTGCGGGTACAGGTTCCGTGCTTTCCACAACAACAAGTCCAATCACGATCGATTCGGGGACAACCGGAGCGGTTAATATTGGAAACGGCACAAATGCCAAAACTATAACCATCGGAAATTCGACGGGTGCAACAGCGGTTGATATCAATTCAGGTACAGGCAACATTAATTTTCAAGTTGCGGGAGCTGGAACAACAGGTGTTGTACAAGTTGGAGCCGGGGGAGGAGGTTCCTCAACTCCGGATTTCTTCGCCTTGGACGTAAAAAGTGATACGGGTGACCCCGCCGGAGGGGTAAATGGGGAAATGTATTATAATGCCTTTTCCAATAAATTCCGTTGTTACGAGAATGGTTCCTGGAAAGATTGCGATACAACAGGGGGAACGGTCACACTTCAGTCTGCGTATAATAACGGCCAAACCATAACAATTGCCGGCGGGAAACCGTTATCGATTTCGGGTTCGGATGCATTAACTCTTACCTCTGGAGCGGCCGCTACTTGGGGGACTTCCACAGGAAACCTTAATCTGCAGGTAAACGGAACCGCAACGGGAGATTTAACAGTAGGTTCGGGTACGGCATCAAGTACTCCGGATCTGTTTGTGCTTGATCAGGATACGGGAGCACTTCCCACAGGAACAAATGGGGCAATGGTGGTTGATGATAACGGTAAATTTAATATTTTTGAAGGAGGTGCCTGGAAAATTCTTTGTAATAAAACTGACCAGAGCTGTGGAACCGGATCGGGTTCGGCTCTTTCCTCAATTACCGCGGCAACGACGGGGAATACAATTAATAGCGGCGACAATTCTCAGGATTGGAACTGGAGTTTGACGACTGCGGCAAAAACCGCATTTAATTTTGGGGAAAATATAGCCTCAACAAACGGATCCGGCTCACAATATATTTTGGGAGCATCAACCTTGGCTTCCTCCACTGCTGCTCCGTTTGAAGCAGTTGCACGCGGCAACATAATTATTAATACAACCGCCGCAGGTGGTGTAACAATCGGAAATGCTACAGCAGCTCAACCGGTAACTGTTGATGCCGGTACAGGAGCACTTCATTTAGGTGACAGTGCCAATGCCAAAGCGATTACAATCGGTACCTCAACAGGGGGAACAACGCTGGCTCTAACGGGGGGAGCAACCTGGTCAATTAATACATCCGGAACTTTAACTACAACAGGCAATATTTCAACTACAGGTTCGGGAACCATTACTTCCGCAGCACTTTTGACTGCCAGTAATGGATTAACCCTGACAACCGGAGCAATTAACTTGACGGGAACCTCAGGTGCTTTGGCGCTATCTGGGCTTGGAGCTTCCTCTATTAATACCGGGGCAAATAATTTGACGGTTACTTCTGGCAACTTTAATACAACGGCAACGGGGATTAACGGGACGGCAATAGGTGCGACAACACCTTCGACCGGGGCGTTTACCACAATTTCGACAACAGGCCAGTTTACCTCAACAGTTTCCACAGGTTCCGCTCCGTTTGTGATTTCATCAACAACGAATGTTGCCAATTTGAATGCCTCCTCGCTTAATGGTGCGACATTTGCAGCACCAGGTGCAATCGGAGGTGGAACAGCAGCAGCTGGCACATTTACGACTTTGACGGGAAGTACTTCAGTAACAGACAGTGGATTAGCTACTGCTGGGGTTGTAACAAATAGTGCTGCAGGACTTCTCGGAACTTTGGCCGGAACAACAACCACAGTTCTTCACGGAAATGCTTCCGGGTTGCCCACGTTTGCATCCGTTACGGGGAGTGATTTGGCCTCGAATATTTCCATTTCTACAACAGGCAATCTTACGACAACAAGTACAGGGACAATTACCTCGGCGGGACTACTGACGGCGTCAAACGGTTTAACTGTTACGACCGGCGCAATTAACTTAACGGGGACATCCGGTGCCCTAGCGTTATCAGGACTATCCGCATCCAGTATTAATACGGGTTCAAGTGCTTTAACAATTACGTCTTCCAATTTCAACACAACCGCAACAGGAATTAACTCGACGGCCATTGGCGCAACAACTGCCTCAACCGGCGCTTTTAGTTCACTTTCGTCAACCGGTACATCTAACATTGGACAAGGAAGCGGAGTTGTAACTATCAATTCATCCGCCGCCTTGAACCTCACCGGAGCTTCCCCATCAACATGGACACTTGGCGCAAATGCTTTGACACTAACTGCATCTAACTTTTCGGTTTCATCCGCTGGTGTCCATACTTTGGCTGGGGGACAGGCGGCGGATATTACAACTCTTGCCGGAACCTCTCCTACTGCCTTAACTTTCCAACCCGGAAATAATACTTCTGGCTCGGGAAACGGTGCATCATTTACATTAAAAGGTGGTAATGAATCGGGGGCAACCTCGACCGGTGGAAATTTGGTTCTGACGGCGGGAACAGGTACTTCCACAAACGGTACCCTAAGTCTTGGTGCGACGAATACCTCGGCAATTACACTTGGCGCATCCGGAATTACAACAACCAACGGTGGTGCTTTGACCTCTACACAAACATTAACGGCAAGCAGTGGCTTTACCATGACAACGGGAGCGATCAACTTGACAGGTACTTCAGGGGCGCTTTCCCTGACCGGATTATCGGCCTCGTCCATAAATACCGGGGCTAACAATTTGACCATTACTTCGGGCAATTTCAATACAACTGCAACAGGAATTAACTCAACCGCAATCGGTGCAACGACGGCTTCCACTGGTGCCTTTACCAGCTTAAGTGATTCGGGACTTTCAATTTCGTCGATAGTTTATACCGATGCTTCCAAGAATCTGACCTCAACCGCTCCGACGACGGGAACATTGGCTTTTTGGAATAGAGCCGGTACAACTTTATCTCCGGGGACCTCAGGTGATGCGATTACCACATCGGGAAATATTTCGACATCCGGTTCGGGAACTGTCACATCGGCAGGACTTCTTACGGCAAGTAACGGTTTAACTTTAACCACGGGTGCAATTAATCTGACGGGGACCTCAGGTGCTTTATCCCTAACAGGTCTTGGGACATCGACCATTTCCACAACTTCAAACGGCTTGACACTTTCAACAGTTACTTCCGGAACTTTGGCGGTCACCTCGGCCGGTGCATTAAATTTAACCGGCGCCGCCGCCTCGACCTGGACACTGGGAGCACATGCATTAACCTTAACCTCATCAAACTTTAATGTTTCCTCAACCGGCCAGGTCACCTTAACCGGCGGACTTAGTCCCGATCTTACGACACCAGCGGCAACAGCATTGTCTATCGATTCAGGGACAACCGGGCAAATTAATATTGGGACTTCCGCAAATGCTAAGACCATTGATATCGGAACCGGGGCTGCGGTTGTAGAGACACTTAATATCGGAGGAACCGGAGCCAACGTTATAGCCATCGGAAACACACAAACTGCGGGCTCATTAGCGGAGGGAGCCGCAATGACAACCGGTACGTTAACTTTTGGAGGCACGGCTCAAACCGGGACAATTACTTTAGGACAATCAACAACCGGGACAAATATAGTGAGCATCGGTTCGGGCAATCTGACTGCTGTTACTCAAACCGTTAATATCGGAAATGGAACTTCAACAACCTCAGGTGGAGAAGCAATAAATATCGGAAATGGAATCCCAGGGACGGGGACAACCAACACTATTGCAATCGGAACCGCCGGAACGATAACCGGAACGGTTGGAATAACAATCGGAAGTATAGGCAATGCTGCTCATACCCTTGCACTTCAAGGAGGAAGCGGTGCAACTGCAATTACATTAACTCCGCAAACGACAGGTGGAATTGTAATTGGAGCATCAGCAGGAACGGGGGCAATAACTCTCGGTTCATCATCTGGCATACAGATAGTTAACATATCAAATGGTGCTGGAGCGGGAATAACGAATATTGCCAATGTCCAAACTGCAGGCTCTGTAAATATCGGTACGGCAATGACAACAGGAACGACTACGATTGATGCGGGAAGCGGGGGATTAAATTTAGGTACAAATGCAGTAGCTCAGACAATTACAGTCGGAAATACAACCGGAGCTTCATCCTTAACTCTTGCTTCAGGTACAGGAGGAATAGGAATTGGAGTTGCAGCTGTGGCTAAATCAATTAATATTGGAACTGGAGCCGCGGCAAATACAATTACTATTGGCTCAACAAGCGGAGCGTCGTCACTAAAACTTCAAGTCGGGAGCGGAACTCTAACCGAAGCTGGCTGGACCAATCAATCAGGAGCAGGGAGCGACCGTGTGGTTTGTGTCACGCCGGGTACGGGTTTGGTTTATTTCTCAAATTCAGCAACGGCTTGCAATGGTTCGACAGAGACAATCAAACATGACATTGCGACTTTGACTCCGGATAAGGGATTGTCGTCAATTTTGGGTCTTCGCCCTGTTTCATTTGTATATAACGGCGAAACGGATAGCCAATTAGGATTTATTGCCGAAGAAGTTAAGCCAATATTTCCCGAACTTATTTACTACGACGCGAACGGCAATGTTGCGGGATTAAATTATGAGGCGTTAACTTCACCGATTGTGCTTTCAATTCAGCAGCTCAATCAAAACCTGAACGGACTCTCGGTTACCGCCAACGGTTCCGCCACGGGGCTGACTTCACTAACCGGTACTGTTTCATCTCTGCAAGATCAGGTCAATTCAATTACTTCAAGCTACACCGCCGCAATTACGTCAAACAATACAACTTTATTGGCGCAGGTTACTGATATGATTAATGCAATTTTCCAAAAAACTGCGGAGTTCTTTGGAACCGTTATCTTCCACTCGGATGTGGCCTTCCTCGGCAGGCCGACATTTAATAAAGATACGGCTGGATTTGCAACGCTGGCAAGCGGTCAAAACGAAGTTGATGTTAACTTTACGAATCAATATGTAAATCAGCCGGTTGTTACTGCAAGCCTTAACCTGATCGGGGGAGCGGATGTAAGCCAAGTTCCGCCTTATGCAGTTTATGATATTTCGACAAGCGGATTTAAGATTAAACTTGCAGGTTCAGCTCCATTTGATTTGCAATTCTCCTGGATTGCACTGGCTGTTGTCAATGCAAGCACATCTCAGGGCCAAGTAAGTGGCGCAAGTACCACGGCTCCATCGGCCACACCGGTTTCAACCAATACCCCCACCGCAAATTCGTCGGCAAGCCCAACAGATACTCCTGTAGCTTCTCCGTCAATGTCGCCAACTGCCACACCGGTTCCGACAATCACTCCGAGTCCTACTCCAACGGTAACTCAAACGGCTACTCCTTGACCTCTTGCAAAATGAAAAACCAAATGATATATAGTTAATGGCATGGCGGAAGAAGAAACGGTAAAAGAAAATGAAGGGGGAATAGGAAATATTATTGTTAAGATACTTCCTTATATATTAATGATTGCCCTCGGCGCTTTAGGCGGGATTTATACGGCTCAGCAAAAACCTGAATGGTTTGGTCTTTCAAAAGGTACTGCAGCGGCCCAAGCCGAAGTAAATGCCACGATTGCCAAGGTGGGGAAGCTTATTGCACTTCCGACGGATGAACAGCCTACAGTCGCTACAGTGACCGACGCTTCAAAGGTTAAAGACCAGCCTTTCTTTGCAGATGCCGAAAATGGAGATGTAGTTTTAATTTATACCAAAGCTCAAAAAGCAATTCTATACAGACCTTCAAGCAATATTATTGTTGAGGTTGGTGCAGTAAATCTCAACAATAGCCAGGCAGTTGCAAGCCCATCTCCGAGCGCAACTCCTTCGGGAAAAACCAAAGTTAAGGCAACTCCTGCCGAATCTCCGGTGGAATCTCCAAGTCCAACTCCATAACACGGAGTTTATCTGTTATTATTAATTTATGAAGAAGTTTTCCTACTTGTCGGCTTATATATTTCTGATGGCCATTCCCTCGGTTGTTATTCTGGCTTTTGTTTACCGTGCGATAGATATTAAGGCACTACTTCTTGTTATCCTGGCTTCATTTTTCATCGGCGGGGTTTTTGATATTTGGGCTACCAGACATGGGGAAAAGGACAAATTTTACGTTTGGGAATACAACAAAAAGACTACTCTGAATAAATCCGTTCTCGGAATGGAGATCGAAGACATTACCCTTTTTCTTCTTTTGACACCTATTTTTATAATCGCGGTTTGGGAAGCAGCCAAAATGCTGATTTCCACCTACAATATTTCAATCGTGCCTCTAATGATTGGGGGAGTTGTCTTCATCTTAATTTGCTACCTTCTGGTTTTTAACTTGACCAGACCAAAAGGGAAAAGAAAGAAGAAGTCCCGCAGAAAGTAATTCACTCTTTAAGACAGCAGAAACTTCAAATGGGTTTATAGGACCTCACGGCGTGGCTGCGGGAGGAGTAGCTTCGGAAGGAAGAGTGATGGGTGGCTTTAAGGTTGTTGTTGCCGGAGTAGGCGTGGTTAAACTTTGACCGGTTGAGGTTACTTTGGCGGGTGCTGGAATATTCTTCTGAAGATCGGCAAGAGTGGTTTGGGCCAAGTTGTAATCAGGCGTGCCTGTTTGGACAAGGGTGAGAACGTTATTGATTTCAGTAATTGCATCTGTGTAGTCCTTCTTTTCTCTATAAGCGATAGCCAGATTGTAGTGGGCGTTGGCAAGATCCGGCTTGGCAAGAACCGCCAGTTTGAAGGAGTCGATGGCATTATCGTAGTCTCCAAGGGCGTAATAAACCCCTCCCAAGGAAATCCTTAAGTTGGGATTGGTCGGGTCAAGTGCAACGGCTTCGGTGTAAGTTTGAGTTGCGAATTGGTTGGCGCCCTGGGCAAAAGGCATAATACTTCTATATATCTGTCCCAGTATTTCCCAATTGCCTGAGCGTGACGGGTTAAGTGTGACTGTAGCTTTTCCTTCATTGATTGCCGCCTGCACAAGCTGGGTGATGGTGGTTCTGTCCGCATCGGTTAGATTTTGTTTGGATGCCAGGGATGTGGCCAGGGCCATATCCACTTGGGCCAGAGAGGCATGATATCTATCCACTTGGGGATTGGCATTGGTCGCCGCAAGCATCAAATTGTAAGTTGTTTTGGCATCGTTATTAACAAGAGCGTCAAGAGACTTATTAAAAGTAACCTCGGCCATGACTTCTTTGGTTCCGAAAAATGCCACCGCAATTATTCCGATCAAAAACGGCAGTGTTGTAATAATAGTGGGAACTTTTTGGGTGCTGACATCGAGAACCTTGTTTTCGGATTTGGATATGATGGCCAAAAGGACAAAAAGCAAAAACATTAGGGCGCTTGTCGAAGGAAGAATCAGAAAAGCGACCAAAAGAAGTACAACCGAAATTCCCTCCCAGGATTTTTGCTTAATATCGGCGATAAATACCTTATAAACGCCGACAAGAAGAATGACGAAAGCCGCAACTCCGGCCAGCCCGAGCTCAGTAGCAAGAGTAAAGTAATAGTTTCCTGCGGTGGTAAAACGCACTTGCCAAAGAGAAGTCTGGTTATAAGAAAGAGGTCTATACAAATTAAATGCCGTCAGGTAGTCGCCGGCTCCAACTCCCCAAATCGGACTTACTTTTAGAGTTTCAATTGCAACCTGCCAGGAAGTATCAAGACTTGGGAAGGTGGGAGATTGGGCTTTACCGGGCATTAAGTTGGCAACACCGATTACGATTCCGAAAATGACAACTGCGGAGGACACCGCGAAGAATAATTTTTTGGCAATGTCCTTTCCCTTAAGAGCCATTAAAACTCCGATTGGGAGTAGGGTGGTTAGATAAATCACGGATGGCAAAAGTCCTCCCAGTGGGTTAAATCCGGGATCTCTTATAAATGCCGGAAGCTGCGGAACTTTGGCAAAAACCCCAAGCTGTGTAAAAAGAATTGAAAGGGAAAGCAAAAGTCCGGAAGTAAAAATCGCAATGAGTGCGCTTTCTTTTGCCTTTTTATTGAGTTGATTTACCAGAAAATAAAAGATCACCGAAACCGACGTAAATGTCGCAACTCCCGGGTAAAAAAAGGCCTCGGCTCTATTCGGGGTTTTGAGGAGCGCCGAAATTAATGTTACGAGTCCGACAAGAATAACTCCCAAATCAAACTTTCCGATAGCAAATGAAATTGAACCCTTAATAATTGAACGGACGATCCAAAGCAATATTACTAAGGATGCGCCGGCGACCAATAAAATTTCTTTAGGAAGCACTGATGGAGAAGTGAGTTCGGAAAGAACAAAAACCGCGAAGATTCCAATGACAACATAAAGAATATACTCTTCAATTTTTTGAAATATTGCACCGGTTTTATTCATGCTTTATCAGTATTCATTGTGAAACTATGCTTGTCAATAGGTACGCTTCAGACTATAACTTTGTATATATAAACATATACTTTGATATATTAACATCTCTAATAAAGCTTAACTCCATTCAATTGTACTCCCTTTAGTTGGAAAGTTCCTGTGCTTAAGTTGACCGTGTCGGTTGTACAATATCCCGAAACTTGTGTTGCCAGTGCATTTTCAGCACGGATTCTAAACGCGTAAGTATTTCCGGCTGAGACGGAAATACTCGGATAGCTTGTCGTATTGGCGGCACTATTGGCCAGGAAAGAAAATGCGGCTCCATTTAAGCTTTCTTCAATTCTAAAATGGTCTTCCCAGTTGGACATATCGTTCCAAAGTAGGGTGAGGGAGGTTTCATTTGTAGCTTCTTTTATTGCACAGCCGGTCGGTGTTCCGTCGTAGGTTGGATTCATATCAAAAAATGCGTATTCGGTTGACCAGGCACCGGCAGTCCCGGCTGTGTCCCAGAACCTGACCCGCCAGTAATATGTTTTTCCGTCCAGCGCTAAAGCGGTTCCGCTGTAAGGCAGATTTGCGCTTCTACTTCCTTGGGTGCAGCTTGCCATAGAAAGTTGGGTTGAATCCCAAAAAGGTGAAGCGAAGGTCCTATCGAAAGAAATCTGAACTTCATATTGGTTCATTACGTAGCCCGAAATCGGATGATTACAGATTGCGGTAAAGTTGGGATTTTGATTTGTAACATTCATCGGATTTTGTGAACCTCCAACCTGGAGTCCGGTCGGCGCGGTTGGTTGGACCACTGTTGTGAATGAGTAAGGAGTGGACTGGGTGGCGCTAAATGTGTTTGTGCCGGTCGGATCCTTGGCAAGGCTTTCCCAATAGTAAGTTGTGCCGTAGGCAAGAGGAGAGGGGAAGGTATAATGAGCGTGGGTTCCTGAGGAATAAGGTGTTGAACCGTTGTCCCATCCGCTCCCGTTACTGGCCTGGTCCAATGTTGTGCAGCCAATAGTCATTGTGGCATTTGTACAAATGATAATTCTGTAATTAATAGTGTCACCATCAGCATCGGTCGTGTGGGTTTCGAGAGTCGGTGTTAGGGACTGCTGTGTTGACGTGTTGGACGGCGAGTCAAGGAGCGGAGTGGCTGGTGGGGTATTTTGGGTATAGTTTAGGGTGACTCCGGTCAGGCTTGGGGAGACGTTGTAATCGGTTGTTTGAATAATGGCGCGGTACTGGAAGTAGCGTTTGCCGGTTAACGAAGCGATTGTGTCTGTTCCCGAAGTGTCCAAGTATCCGCTCTCACTTTTAAGATCGTCAAGCCAAACGGTTCTGCCCTCGTCGCCGTTTGTAACGCGCAAGGTAAGGATTGCAACCTGATTAATATCTACCGCCGGTTGTGTGGTTCTATTTAAAATATCGAAAAATTCACGCTGCCATTTGAAAACATCTGCATAACCGTCGAAACCGTAAGGTGGAAAAGTGCTTCCGGTGTCCCAAGCGTCAACCGAAACTGCACCGGAAGCTGCATTTACTGAATTTACAGTTGCCTGAGCAATATACTCAGTCCCGTTATAATTTTCTCTGACGATAATTTTGTCCCCGGGGTAAAGATTGCTGCCCATTTGCGGCAAACCGTAAGCGGTTGCATCAACGGTAAATAGGGTATCATATTTACTGGTGATGAGATTGGCTGTACTTAAATTGGCGGCGAAATCAATAGTTATTTGGTGAGTACGGAGTCCGACCTCAAAAGCTTGACGAATGTCGGTGCTAGTTCTGACTATATTGTCAATTCTGACTTCATCTATGGTACCTGTAAAAAAGTTTGATGGTGTGGAATACGTAGAGCCGATATTAAGCTGTCCGGTTCCTGTGTAATTGGCCGCGGTTGCCTGGGCGACAATAACACCATCCAAATATATGGTTTTTTGTTTCGAATTGACATCGAACGAACAGTTGATGTAATGCCAATTGGTGTCGGTTACTGAAATTGTAGAATCAAGATCATAGGTACCACCACCATAGGTTCTGCACATGATTGTGTCTGTGTTGGTAAAACCAAATTGTAAACCGGCACCGTTTGATAATGGGCCTTGTCCGATGACTCCCTGATATGCGCCTGTGGCTGTTTTTCTAACCCATGCACTAAGGGTATATGACGAGTTAGCAATATTTATAGAATTTCCTGCGTTAATGTAGTCGCTGGTTCCGTTGAAGCTTCTGGCCATACCGATTTTACCTTGGACAAATGTTGTCCCGTTCAGAGCTCCGGTATTTCCGTTCCCTGACGCGTCCTGGACGGAAGAAGATGAGTAACTGACAATTACTATTCCTGAAGCCCCTGCACCGCCTGCACTAGTAGCGGCTCCTGACCCACCACCACCACCTCCTCCAGTATTGGGTGTAGCATCAGAGCCGTTACCAGTGTGTGAACCATTTCCTCCACCATAGACACCTGAGCCCGCAGTTCCGCTCGAATATGTTCCACCACCACCACCACCGGCGTACTGAACACTAGCTCCACTTAGGGAAGAGGTTAGACCAGCACCGCCTTGACCACCCTTACGGTCCGCTGCTAACGCATCAGCCCCTATTGCGCCGGCTCCGCCTCCACCTCCGCCGCCGTTTCCATTGGTTGAGGGGCCGCCTGCGCCTCCATGAAATCCTGCAGTAGCAGTCCCGCCGGCACCGCTAAAAGATTTACCTCCGCCTCCACTGGCACCATTACTTCCTGCAATGTTGCTGTTGGCATCATTACTCCCACCACCACCTCCTCCTCCGGCAGCAGTTATAAGAACATCAAAAGATGAAGGGTTTCCATTTGCACCATTTGTAGTAGTATTTCCAGCAACACTAGGTCCCACAGTAACCGTATACGGCGTAGCTGTTATAGCTAAAGCATCATTTTCGACAAAAGCTCCGGCACCACCACCACCCGCACCGTGTCCGTTGTTTGCGCCGGCTCCGCCTGCACCACCGCCTCCAACTACAAGAACTCGTATATCGCCTGCGAAAGTTGGAGTAAATGTCCCGCTTGTTGTAAACGTATGAATTGTGTTCCCGCCGGAGGTTGTAATTGTTCCTCCAGAAGCAACATTCGGCGTTTGATCATCCATATGCCAAAGACCAACCGTGTTTGTGTCAGATTGGTAGTTAGCAAAGGCTGTGTTGCCGATAATCGCACTAACGTAATTACCAGGTCTATCTGCCGCGACGAAGAAGGGCAGGGAGTTCTTAAGATGAAGGTCAGTAGTTGAAATGCTGGTGTCATTGAGATAATGATTTCCAGCCAAACGGTAAGATTCGGCGACCCATTCACCTGAACGGAAGATGTTGTCTATCCTAACCTCATCAATTGTTCCGGCAAAATAGTACCCATCCGAGCGTTTACCCATTAAAAGGGGGGTAGCGAAGTTCGTCAGTGCGGTTATCGACGTGCTAACACCTACATTGCTTCCGTTTACATATAAATATGCGGTGGTGCCTGTCTGTGTAACAGCTAAATACGTCCATTGGTTAACGGGAAGCGTGTAGTTTACTGTAAGGCTTGAACTGGCAGATTGCCAGATTATTTGATATGTTCCTGAATTATTGTAGAGCTCTAAATTATAACCGGCAGTTCCATAAGCGTTGTCCCTTTTATCTACAATTGTCTCAATACTGGTGATGCTGGCGGATGGTTTTACCCACGCGCTTACCGTAATTGTTGCCGGTGTAAGAGAGGAAGAATCGGGTACAGTAACGTAGTCGCCGATTCCGTTGAAACTTCTTGCCTTTCTGCTTATGCCTGTTGCGAGAGATGTCCCAAATGGGGTGCCATTATGGGCATTTGCACTATCTGTAATATAGGCTCCGCTTCCGCCGGTTTCGTCCAAGTGCCAAAGGGCTACGGTATTTCCGTCAACTTGGGGTTGGCCGAGAATATTTTTCATACTTCCGGTTCCTTCAACTTTTACCGTTGTATCATCTGATTTGGTAGTAGGAATGTTAGTAGAAGCAGTGGAGGAGTCCCAAGCCCAGTGGGCAGAATCCGCATCAAACGAATCAATTTGGGTTTCGTTGGCTGTTGGTGCCCAAGCATCCCAAGTTGCGTCGTCGGAGTTAGTTGAGTTTCCGACTCTGGTTTGAAGTTCAATATTTCCGTTGTTGTAATTACTCAGAATTTCGGGGGCTGTTAGGGCGCGGGAATAAATGCGGGTGGAATCCATGACACCGTTGAAAAAGCCTGTGCCGTTATACACCTCTCCCATGTAAAGAGTTGCTACGTCTTGGGTTGCGTTGGAAAATCCAACAGTTGTACTGCCTTGGAGTATCCCATTTACGTAAATATAAATATTTGTTCCGTTTGTAACGCCGACCAAGTGGTACCATTGGCCAGTTGTATAAGTTTGTGATGCAGTAGCTGTACTTGCTGAGACGTTTTGTTTTGAAAGCGCAAAATAGAATTGATTACTGGCGTTTGTTCCAAGAACGTACGCAAGTTCGTTTGTGACATTTTCCTGTTTATCTATGATTGCCATGGAAGTATTACTTGCTGTTGTTTTAACCCATGCTTCAACAGAGAATGCATTACCTTGGTTAAAATCGATTGCGGAATTATGAGTAACACTGACGTAGTTAGAGGTTCCGTTAAACATCAAAGCTTTTGGACCGCTTGCCGGCCAGCGGGCATTGTTTTGAGTCCAGCCAGCGCTGACAGGAAGAGTAGCGTCATATCCATTGTTAGTACCAAAATTAGAGCTTGGGTAGGCGATAATAACTATTCCTGAACCCCCGTTACCACCACCAGTACTAGTGCCTCCGCCACCGCCTCCACCGCCAGTATTGGCAGTTCCGCTGACCCCTACTCCGCCAGCATTACCTGCTCCGCCACCACCTAAGCCTCCAGATTGTCCTACAGCGCTATGAATTCCGCCACCGCCTCCTGCGTAATTTACAGATGATCCTGTAATAAACACTAAAGCGCCGTCACCCGGAGTGTAGGCGTTACCATTATTTCCTCCTCCTGCGCCACCGCCGGAATCTGTTCCAGAGCTTCCTGTGCCTCCTGAATAATTAGCATTAGCTCCACCTGTTTTTGAGGTATTAATTGTTCCGGTGCCTCCTGTTGAGGTTATTGAACTAAATATAGAGCTTCCACCTTGACCACCGGTACCTGTAATAACACCCCCACCACCCCCTCCAACAGTTACTGAAACCGGAACTCCTGCTGTAACAGCAATACTATTAACAGTAACCGTTCCTCCACCTCCACCATCTCCATAATTAACTGAGCTGACACCCCCGTTTCCTCCACCTCCACCTCCAACAACTAGTGCTTCCACATTTCCGGTAAAATTTGGTGTAAATGTTCCACTACTTGTAAAAGTATGAACAGTCATAACCGGAAGGCTACTTGTTGAATATGCAACAATAACTATTCCCGAACCTCCGTTACCGTTAGCATGTCCGGTTCCGCCTCCGCCTCCACCTCCACCCGTGTTGGGAGTCCCAGCGACTCCTGTAGCGGCGCTGGCCCCTCCGCCACCCTGACCTCCAGATAAATAGCCGTTGCTATGAACACCTGCTCCACCGCCTGCGTAATAAGTTGGTGTTCCGGTAATGCTACTTAAATATCCGTCTCCAGGCGTATACGCGACTGCATTGTTTCCACCTCCAGCACCTCCGCCGGAATCTGTCCCGGAGCCCGTACCTCCTGAATAATTTGTATTCGCACCTCCCGTGTGTGAAGTGTTAATTGTTCCTGTTCCTCCCGTTACCGTTATGGTTCCGAATGTTGAGCTTCCACCTTGGCCGCCGGTTCCTGTATTGACAGCAATGCCACCCGCGCCGACTGTTACCGGAATAGGAACGCCAGCTGTAACAGAATAACTGCCACTATAAACAGTACCACCTCCACCGCCATCGCCATAAACGACACTAGCTACACCGCCATTTGCTCCACCTCCACCTCCAACTACTAAAATTTGTACGCTTCCGGTTATGTTGGGTATAAATAGTCCGCTGCTTGTAAAGGAATAGACCTGGCTTGTTGCAGTATAAGTAACTGTTCCGCCTGTTGCCGCTGCGAAGTTGTTAAGAGTACCGTTGCACGAGGTACCACATGTACCGGCTGAAACTGCTGTGGCTGTTGGTGGAGTATCGTTAAAATTCCACTGGGCGACAAGGTTACCAGTAGCTGAAGGCACAATTGTTTCGCCACTCCCGGTTTTTAGTCCCGATGTTGTCCAGGTTAGGGAGTTCCAAGCGGAAGCTTTGGTTAGGTCTATGACAGGGGAGGTATAGATTCCATAGGGTCTTCTTTGGGCATCCATTGTGATTTCTTCTTGTGTGCGGTCGATATTACTAATGCGGATTTCATCAAGGGAGCCATTGAAAAAACTGGTTGAGTTGTATGTTTCACCCATATACAGAGTGGCTACGGATGTGGTTGCTGATGAAAAGGACATTGCAGTGGATCCCTGAAGGATTCCGTTTACATACAGATACAAATTGGTTCCGTCCGAAACTCCTGCAACGTGATACCACTGGTTGATTGAATAAGAAGTTGACGTTATGGAATTTCCAGACACATTTTGTTTTGAGACTGAAAAAACAAATTGACTGGAGGAATTGTAGGCTAAAGTAAAAGCAAATTCATTGGTTGTGTTTTCCTGTTTATTTATAATAGTACCATTTACCCCAGTGGGATAAAACCACCCTTCTATAGTAAAGGGTGAGGTTTGGCCAAAGTTTATACTTGTTGCATTATTGACATTAATATAATCGCTTGTTCCGTTAAGATTTCTTGCGTTGCCGACAATTCCGGGGACAAGTGATGTTCCGTTAACGGTCCCGTTATTGCTGTTTCCCGAACTGTCACAGACATCTTTAGTGTCGGAGCAGTTATCAGTTACCGAAGCTTCATCCATATGCCATAGTCCTACGGTAAACTGATCCGCCGGAAGTTCCTGATAGTAATCGCTAAGATTAGATGTTGTGCTTGAATAAGATATTGGAAAGCTGATAATGACAATTCCTGAGCCACCTGTTCCACCTGCAGTGGAAAGTCCACCGCCCGCACCTCCATTACCAGTATTTGCTGCTCCCACTACTCCATTTGCAACTGCCACACTTCCTGTTCCTCCAGTTGCGTATGTTACCGCTGAACCGCTTATGGAGCTGCTTATTCCTGGGCCTCCGGCAGCATTTCCGCTTATGCCGTTTGCTCCGGGTCCCAACGCACCTCCTCCGCCAGCGCCACCACTGGCCGTTCCAGTTCCCCCCGCATATCCATATCCTATTCCTCCTCCGGAATTACTTTGTGTTTGAGCTCCACCTTCACCGGTATTTGAAGAACCGCCTCCACCCGAGCCCCCCGTGGACCCATTAACATCACTGCCTATATATGTGCCTCCGCTTCCGCCTCCGTTTGTAGTTATGGTATCAAAGACGGAATTGCCACCTGCAGATCCTCTGGTAGTTGCACTTCCTCCTGCTCCTCCTCCACCCACGGTGATAGCGTAAGTTTGCGGTGTTACCGCGTGACTCTGGTCATAGGTCACACCACCCGCGCCGCCTCCCGCGGCGTAGCTTCCGCCACCACCGCCTCCTCCTCCTGCAACAACTAAGGCTTGGATATTACCGGTGCCGTTTACAGTAAGTGTTCCGCTTGAAGTGAATGTGTGGATTTCATAACCGTTTGAATATGTGACAGTTCCTCCTGTCGCAAAGGCCTCTTGAGAATCTGTAACTCTGTTTAGTATTCCTGAGGCGATGGCAGAGCTACTGTTATAAACAATAGTAGGGTCAATTGTAATAGGGTAGACTCGACTGGTATCGTTTAACCAGTTTTTATCAATGTTAAGAATGGCAACGAGTTTTCCGGTTACGGTATCCTTTTGAATTGTGATGTCGACGTTATCGGTATGAATTCCTTTTGCATCGACTGCATAAGGTTTTTGAAAATTGAAAAGGTACTTTTTGTTTGCATCATAAAAAATTCCGCCGGCGATATTGGATGTATAGTACTGTGGAACGATTCCTCGCATTTCCAGGAAAAAAGGATAGGTAGAAATGCCGTTGGCTTTGTTGACAGTTATCGTTTCTTCCACACCGTTTGTAAGAGGTTTGTATGTGTAGTTTGTATTTTGATATACATTGTTAAACGTTATAGTATTGTCTTTTATAAACGGCGTTGGGATGTTTATATCTGGGCTGGCCGGATAGAAAGTTACAGATTTATCCTTGGATTTTATAAGGGAAAATTCAACCTTTGGATTATTAGTTTTCCGATCTCCTATTTTGACGTCGTAAAGGTTGGAAGTTCCTTCAAAATAATAAGCGTTACTTTTGTCAAGTGTATGAAGTCCAGCCGGGCGGGGAGTGGTGTACCACCTATACAATAGTAATCCCCAGATTAAGGCAACCGGTATGGCCGCCCCTCCGATTATAAATTCGTCTTTATACCGTTTTATAAACTTCAGGGCGATCTTTATTTTTGGTTTTAACCAAATCAAGAACTTCTTTGAGTAAACTCGAATATAGACGGATGCTTTCCATAAAGCCTTAAGTAGGCTCAGGAGAATTTTTGCCATTTTCAATTTAATATCGTGCAGTTTATTTTTTCGCATGGTTTACTGTGATACCTGAACTATCCACCAGTTGAAGTTAACGTCGACGTCTATCGGGTTGGTAAACCCGACCACAAACTTCCCGTCCTGTTTGCTCTTTACATATAGTACATAATTTTCTGTGGTTGATGTTGGGGTAACATAGACCAATGTATAGTCGGTAACCTTTGGATTATTAATAGTAATGTCGGCCGTATGGGCGGGAATTACAGCCGTTCCGACGGTTGCGTTTGTATTTATTACACCGTTAACCTCGGCTGATGCCGTGGCATTATTTGCTCCCGCAATTGTTAGGCCTTGGGTTGAAAGGTCATTAAACGCGGCACTTCCGGAGGCGTTAATTGAGGAAACTTCGTTGCCGTTGACGTCTTTAAGACTAAGTAGGTTTGCCGAATCCGTGGCCGTTGTTGGATTGATAGCGGAAAGAGTCAAACCGGAGGAGTTAATCCGGCCGGCCACAAATAAGTTACCGGCGATGTTTACGTTTCCTTGTGTGTCGATAGTAACAAGCCCGTTCATTATTTCCACAGGCGCCATGGCCAGGGATTGGATTCTAAGAGGAGCCGAAAGCGTGTCAATACTATTATTAGAGGCGCCGAGGACAAAATCGGTTCCCAGGGAGAAGTTGGTAGTTACCGATAGGGAGTTTATGGCTGCCTGATCGGTTATGTAAAGATCGGAAACAGCCAAATTATTTAAGTTGGCGGAATCGGAAGCGGAGCTGGCATTCCAGCTTAAGGAATCTTTAAGCGTGCTTTGATCTGCCTGGACCTGTGTCAAAAGGTCTTGAATTTGCTGGAGTTGTGCCGAGTTGGTTGCAAACTCAGTGCCGATTATCTGGTCTGCATAGATTGTTCCAGCTCTTAAGGTTCCCGAGAAGGTCGCATTTCCGAGATTGTCAATGGAAGCAACCGCGCTTCCGGAGGCATTTTGAATTACAAACTGCCCCGATGGGGTTGCCTCCGAACCGATTTGAACTGTAACGTCCGTTCCGCTGGGGATCGGGGAGATCAGATTAACTGCCAAATTATTGGTTGTAAGGTGATCAATTAGAGCGACACCGGCGTTTAAGTTGGTTGTGGCAAAATCGGTAGCTGTAATTGCTCCAGCCTGGATATTGGCTGCAATGATGTTTGCAAATGCCCCCGCATCATTAGCAATTTCTCCTGTAGTTTTATTGGAAACATTCCAGATGTTTGTTGCGGCGTCTTTTACGAGTTGATAATCCTCAATGTCCGTTAGGTATGTACTTTGAGAACTCGCGCTATTATTTACGATGACAAGGAGGGTATCACCCTGCCCTGGACTCCAAGGCAAAAATGCTTTGGCAATGGTTGTTTCTCCCGGCTCCGCCTTTCTGGCGTAACCTGGCATATCTGAGGCAGTAATTCCGTCTCCTGGATTAATCGGAGCAGAACTCGGGTCAATTTTGACGGGAACTCTACCGGCAAGAGCCAAAAGCCTGCGGTTATCTGCCTGAATTCCCAAAGTTTGTCCAGCCTGCGTTGAAATAATTCCGAGAAGATTTGGATCGGTTGCGCCATGTGCTTTTGTTAAAATCGGAACACCCTGGTCATCCATTTGACCGGTTAGTGCAACAACATCGCCGGCACCAATATCTTGGTCTTCATCGCCTACGGTGTAATATTCTGCCAAATCGGCGCCGAATACATTTACATCAAGTTTCAAGTTTTGGGTGGAACCCGATGAGTTGGTAAGGGTGATTGTATTATTTCCTCCTGAATAGGCTTGGGTAATTTTATAGCCGTCGTTATAGGTGATATTGACACTATTCAACTGGGGTTGATAGTTAGTGTTTGTTGTAGTTAGTATTACTCTGTACTGGATGTAATTATTTGGTGTAGAGGTAATTTGTGATCCACTGGCAGTTGAGTACAAATTTTCCGCTCTGACATTATCTATGTAAATGGTATTAGCCCCTTGGGTCAGATTGGTGAAGCGGAGTACCGTAACCGCATTTTTATTGCCGGCAGTGATTGCCGAGAGATCATAATAGACTTTTTGCCATGTATTTGCGGCGTCGATTGTAATTGGCAAAACGTTTGTTGTTGCGACAGAGTTTCCGAATCCAAACTGAACAGAATTTCCGGGTTGCGAAGCACGTACCCAGAAAGTTATGTACTGAGTGTTAGTTAGATTAATTGTGCCATAAGCGTCTCCTGCGCCGGCATTATACAAATCCGTTCTTTCTTGGGTGGAGAGAACTTTCTTCCAGAAACCGACCTCATCAATTGCACCGTTGAAGATTTGGGATCCATTAACTGCTCCGATATTAAACACACCTGTGGTGGCCCCAGGTGTTTGTCCGGCCGTGACGGCACTAGAGTCAACTGCTCCGTTATTTACTTCCATGTTTACAGTTGCACCCGCATTATCATACCAAGCGACAACGTTATACCAAGTTGAAATACTTGGTGTGCCGAAGGTGTTTGCGCACTGAGTACCGATTAATGTTCCTCCGGAATTGTATATTTGGAAGCAGAAACGAACAGTTCCGGCGGTGTTATTTAAAATCAGAAGATATTCTCTGTGTGTCGCGTCAGTATATTTGGATGCAATAATCGTGCTGCTGCCACTCCCCGGTAAACTTGTTGCATTTACCCAGGTATTTAGTGAAAAGCTAACCGCACCGGTTTCCAAGGTTGCATTATCCGCATGGCTTAAGTACGTACTGCTTCCATTGAAAGAAGCGGCGTTATTGATTTTTCCTGTTGTGCTGGATGTATTTCCGTTGTCTGTTAAATCATCGCTGCTAAAACTATCAGCCCTTGTTACAGGGGAACTGCCGGCGCTTGTCTCATCCATCTTCCAATATCCGTTAAGTCCCGTAGTGAGGGTAGAGGCGGTGTCGGTTGAGAATAATTTTACATTGGCCTGGGCATACTGGTTGGCGGAAGGATATGTATTTCCGGTTCCTGTTGTTCCGTTTGATTCATAAAGATCATTGATTTCCGAAGCGGAAAGTACTTTGTGCCAAACACCAACCTCATCAACCGCTCCGAGGAATGTCGAAAGTGGAGTATTGGCTATTGGAGTTGCGGCAACAGCTCCTCCGGCGCCTATTTGAAACGCACTATTACCGTCGCTAGCTGCCGTTCCGCCGGAAGTGGTACTTGAAGTTATTGGTGAAGCGGGGTTGTCGACAGATAAAGTTACGGTGTGAGTACTGACACTGTAAGTTCCTACAAGATGGTGCCAAGCACCCGGAGTTAAGGTGGAGCTGGAAGAGGCGGTGAGGTAGGCTCTGGCTCCGACGCCTGCCGTTGTATCCATGATTTGGAAAACTGCTGGGCCTTCGGTTCCTGCGGCACTTTCGGACGCAACATAAAGTTGGTAAGCATAGTTTAGTAGAGTAGTACCTTTTGTAACGATGGCCTGTGCAGGCGCTTTAAATGTTGGTTTTACCCAGGCACTTACCGAGAAGTCTGTTGAACCAAGGCCAAGTTTATCGGAAGTGACCCCACCGCAAGCAACGTCGGTACAGGACAGGTTGGTACCGGCAAAATTGGCGGCGTTGCCCACGATACCGGTTGTGTAAGATGTTGAACCACTATCGGTTAAGTTGTTTGTTCTAAATGTGTCGTTTCTTGTACCGCTTGTTTCGTTTAACGGCCAATAGGAAGCAAGACTGGTCGTTAAGGAAGCGTTGGTATCCTGCGCAAAACCTGAGGCGATAAGCTTGGTTAGATTAGACGCCGTAAGCTCTTTGTCGTCTTCAAATTGAGTAACACTTCTTGTAATATCCCCGGTTGTTGCATTGATAGTGTTGCGCGGTGATGGAAGACTTCCCGCTGTGTTGGGTGTTGCCACACCCCAGTTTATGGCTGAGTTGGCGTCATTGAGCATGGTTACGTAGTTTTTATTGGTTAAGGCCGGTTGCCACGCCTCCCAGCTTCCGTCGGTTGGATCACTTGAGCTACCTGTTCTTGTTTGAAACCTGACGTTGCCGTAAGTGTTAAGAATAGCGTCCCATGTGATGGTATCCAGACTTGCCGCATTCGGTGTGGCAATTGCGGCTGAGTTGAAAACGCCATACTCGTAGTAGGGGGCAACAAAGGTGTTAGCAGAAGGGTTAGTAGATGTTGAGAAAGAAGTTCCATAATAAATAGCAATTCTTCCTGGGGCAACGT
>Ga0208687_1000334_pt1 | contig 37189 bp, 36 predicted proteins | sample June2015DPH_6_10_FD_184695 | JGI IMG/M metagenome (GOLD analysis project Ga0208687, IMG submission 184695) | Peatland microbial communities from SPRUCE experiment site at the Marcell Experimental Forest, Minnesota, USA - June2015DPH_6_100... | ecosystem: Environmental > Terrestrial > Soil >...
GCCACTGTACAAACGAGGTCTTCCTTTGGCCCAGCATCATCTATCAGCCGCAACAACTGGTGCGGGTCATCCTCGGCGCCAAGGCGTGGCAGGGGGTCCGGCCGCTGGCAGCCAATGAAAAGGTCCGGGCCACTCTGGATGAGGGCGTGCCTTCCTTGGATACCCAGAAGCTCATCAGGATCACCTCCGGTGGAAGCTCGTAATGGAACCGTCCGCTTCGACGCCCGGAATGGCCGTACCTTCGGAAGTAGTGGCGTCTGCTACTCCGCCCGCCGAACCGCGGCGCCTGGCGATCAACTTTCTATTCCTCACTGCGGGCGAATTCACCGCCAAGCTGCTGACCTTCGCTAGTTTCACCTATCTGGCCCGGGTGCTCGGCCCTTTGCCTTACGGCTCTGTGGAGTTCACCCTGGCCGTCATGGTCTTCTTCACCCTGCCCGCGGACCTGGGGCTGGCATCGTATGGCGCTCGGGAAGTCGCCCGACATCCGGACCGGGCGCCGCGTCTCCTGCACGAAATCACGGGACTTCGCGTGGCCCTGACACTCTGCTCGATGCTGGCGCTGGGCATTTTTATTCTTGTTATCCACAAGAGCATCGAACTGAAAATTCTGCTGGCCCTGTACGGGGTGAGCCTGATGGCGGGGCCCTTCCTGCTACAGTGGTTCTTCCAGGCGCACGATCAGATGCACTGGGTAGGGATCGCCTCCATCGTCCGCCAAGCGGGATTCGCTGGGCTGGTTTTCCTGACTTGCCGCCGCGGATCGCCGTTGTCGTACATCGGCTTCATCGAGTGCGCTTCCGTGGTGGGCGTAGCGGGGTTTTGCCTGTATGTGGCCCGGCACAAGATGGGGTTCGCATGGCCATGGCCCGACCTGCACGTTATCCGGCTCCTGGGCCATATAAGAGAGGCCGCACCCATCGGATTGAACGAGTTGGCTTGGGCTTTCATGTTGTATTTCGGCACGGTCCTGCTCGGCTTTATTTTCCCGGATCGGTCGCTCGGCTGGTTCGGCGCATCCCACCGGGCCCTCATGGCCCTGCATACTTTCGTCTACCTCTATTTCTTCAACCTGCTGCCGTCGATTTCCCGCTGTGCCGCCCTGCCGCACAAGTATCTCCTGGAACTGATGGACCGGTCGATCCGATTCGGGGCCTGGGCCAGCCTGTTTGGGGCCGCCCTGCTGACAGCGCTGGCGCCGCAACTGCTCACGCTCATGTACGGTCCGCCCTTCAGACCGGCGTCGCACTCATTTTCGATTCTGGCCTGGATGCTGCCCGTCGCCATGCTGAGTGGCCACCATCGGTACATCCTGATCGCTTATAACCACCAGACGACTTTGCTACGCTGTACCGCCATTTCAGCGGTGGCCGCCGTGTTACTCGGCTTTACGCTGGTCCCGTTCTATGGTGGCCCAGGTGCCGCCTGGGCGCTCTTGATCGCCCTGCTGATCAATTTTGCACTGGTGTATATTTCGGTGCGGCAACTGGTAGTGAAAGTGCCCGTACACCGACAGCTCTACGCACCACTGTCAGCGCTCGCCGTTTCGGTGATTCTCTATCTGGTTCTCGCGAGATGGAATGTCGGGGTCGCCTTGGCCGGCGGATCGGCAGTGTACGTGGCGGGCCTGGTGGGGTCCGACGGCCCCCGACTGGCCTCGTTCCTGCTGACAATTGTCCGCAAGCCCCCCGGAAGCACGGCGCGGATGAGCTGAGTTTCTCCCCCGGGCGGTCGAGGAGGAACGCCTGCCGAACGAGAAACGACTCCTGGCTATTTCAAGAAGTGGCCGTGTCCTTTATCTTCTTGAAGCTTGAAAATATCCTCCGGGTTGCTTGTTGTTCCAACGACAAGACCTGAACCCCAGAGGCGATGAGGCAGGGAAGTGCCCGCCCGATTCGTTGTGTCGAGGGCAGGAGGAGCGTACAATGCACAAGCCGGAGGTCCAAATCGAAAACTCCGGCTGATAGCATGGGCCAGCAAATGTGCCGGCGGGGATTACTTCACCAAGTGAGGTAAGAAGTGTTTCGATCCGAACTACCCCTGAAGAAGTGGCTGCAAAAGGCCTTGCTCATCCTATGCGGTCTGCTGTTGCCGCTGACAATCGTGGAATTCGCGATGCGAGCCTATGCTCGACTTGCTTCTCAGGAGCGCACCATCACAGCTGACTACCTCCTCGGATGGAAACTCATCCCCCACACCAAGCACCTCTTCCGAAAGGAAGAGCAGCCTTATCTGATTGTGATCAACTCCAAAGGCCTTCGGGATAGAGAACACTCATATGAAAAGTCCAAAGGTCTATTCCGAATCGTCGTCGTGGGAGATTCGTTTGTCTTTGGATCCGGTGGCGTGGAGGCCTCGGACAGGTTTACGGACATTTTGGAAAAATCCACAAGAAACGTTGAAGTAATAAATATGGGGGTGCCGGCATATGGCACAGATCAGGAATACTTGTATTTGAAAAGAGAAGGTCTGAAATATCACCCCGATCTGGTCATCCTATGCGTCTTTGGAGCTGATTTTGCAAGAAGTTTCTCCACGGTGAACCCCTCAAATGGCCGGCCTAAGGGATATTTTTCAATCACAGCAGGCCAGCTTGTCTTTCACCCACCGTCATTCCCGGTGTTTTACAAACTCTCGCAGCGAAGTTACCTGCTTGGATTATCGTACATGGCGCTTGACAAAGTTTTTAGATCTTACTGGAAGGTGCATCAACTCGATGTGATAAATCCCCAAGACAGAGTCGATACCTTCAAACATCTATTCATCGGCGCACGAGATTTGTGCCAAGAGCAGGGATCGAAATTTGTAGTCGTCTATCTTCCCTGGCACGGCCAAAAAAACAAGGGATTCATTGAACAAACTTTGGACGAGTTGGCGGCATCGGAGGATATTAAAATACTCAACCTGATGAACGACATGGACCGCGCGAACACTGAAAAGCGGGCCTACTTTGAGCATGATATCCATTTCAACGAGTCCGGACACCAAGCGGTCGCCAAGGCTCTGCAGGAGTATTTAGTCACAAACGGCCTTTTGAACTCAGCCGCGTTGCAACCGAAAACGGCAAGCAGGCCAGATTAAGATCGAAGCTCCCCTTGTTAGCTTTGCAGCCATGGGGTCGGGAGTTCGAACCTTTTTTTCGAGCCCGCAAACTTTCTTGCTCAGATAGCCGACACGTCTCGCGCCAAAATCAGAAGCTCCACAGCCAGGTAATCCACGCGTGCCCAATACGCTATTGCATTTCAGCATGGACGTCTTGTAGACTAGTTCTGAGTAAGGGGTGCTGGCATTGCCGAAGGGGGAAGAGGGCGTATAGGTCATCGGGCACAGTTAAGGGTTGAAACCAAAGGGTGCATTGCGAAGAACGGCTCGACACCGGTCAAGCCATGCGCTCAACCCAGCTTCGGGGTCCAGTTCGAATCATGGTCCCGTTGCCAGGACCGTCAACGGTGAGGCAATTGTTCGCGCCCGGGACGGGTGTAGGTAGTCTTTGAGTGAACTGAGGAGGTCGCTATGGGGTTCTTCCAGGTTTCCAGGCGACGTTTCGGTATCGCCGGCGAATTGCTGGGTTTTTTCCTCGCTAACAAGCGCTTCTGGCTTGTGCCAATGATCATTGTGTTGCTGCTGTTCGGGATACTGATCGTTCTGGCACAGAGCTCCGCGATCGCGCCGTTCATTTACACTCTGTTTTGAGGTTAGAAATGCTCAAGAGTTTGTGGCAAGGGCTGAGGCGCGTCTGGGAAACCTGGAAGGTGCTGGCTCGCAAGATTGGCACCTTTCAGGCGCGAGTCCTGCTGACAGTGCTTTACGGGACCCTCGTGCTTCCGTTCGGACTCTGTGTGCGGCTTCTTGCTGACCCGCTACGCACCAAGAAGCCCCCCTCCCGGTGGCTTGACCACCCTGACGAAGCCTCCGACATGGAGTGGGCGCGGAGGCAGTGATTCATGGACATTCTGGGAGTCTCCTGCTATTACCACGATGCCGCCGCCGCCCTGCTGCGTGACGGCCAACTGCTGGCGGCGGCTGAGGAAGAGCGCTTCTCTCGCAAGAAGCACGACTACGACTTCCCGAAGAACGCCATCCGGTTCTGCCTGGAAGCCGGAGGCGTCCGCGGCGCCGACCTGGACTACGTCGTCTTCTTCGAAAAACCGTTTCGCAAGTTCGACCGGATACTGGCGAGTGTGCTCGAGACCTATCCGCGGTCGTGGAAGGTCTTCCGTGAGTCCATCATCACCTGGATGATCGACAAGCTCTGGGTGGCGAGCACCCTGGAATCGGAGTTGGGGGTGCACAAAGACAGGGTGCTGTTTTGCGAGCACCACCTCTCCCACGCCGCCGGCGCCTTCCTTTGCTCCCCTTTCGATGAGGCGGCCATCCTGACCGTGGACGGTGTGGGCGAGTGGGTCACCGGCACTTGCGGGGTGGGCCGGGGCAACGAGATCCGGTTGACCAAGCAGATGCAGTTCCCGCATTCGCTGGGACTGCTCTACAGTGCCTTCACCGCGTTTCTGGGCTTCGAAGTCAACGAAGGCGAGTACAAGGTCATGGGTATGGCGCCTTACGGCCAGCCCCGCTACGTTGACAAGGTGTGGAAACTTGTTCACCAGAACAACGACGGTTCGTTCTGGCTGGACATGGATTACTTCAGCTTCCACCACTCCACGGATCGCACGTTCAACAGCCGATTCGTGGATCTCTTCGGCGAGCCACGCTCGCCCAAGATGCTCTTCTTCACCGCATCGACCGGTTTTCCGAAATACTATGGGGAGCGGCCGCCGAACTATGAGGAACTATCGCGGCTGAACCAGCACTACGCGGACATCGCCTCCAGCATCCAGCGCGTGACCGAGGAATTGCTTCTGGGCATGGCCCGACAGGTTCAGCACGAGACCGGGCTGAAAAGGCTGTGCCTGGCCGGCGGCGTTGGGCTGAATAGCGTGGCCAACAGCCGTATACTGCGCGAAACCCCTTTTGAGGAGCTTTACATCCAGCCCGCGGCAGGCGATGGCGGCGGGGCCGTGGGAGCAGCGCTCTGGGCGTACAACACACTTCTGGGCAAACCGCGCACCTTCACAATGGAACATGCCTACTGGGGCCGTGCCTACTCTGCCGACGAAGTCGGTTCCTTTCTCAAAGACCACAGCATCCCGCATTGTCTGATCGAAAACCAGGACAAGTTGTTCGACCTGGTTGTCGAGCGTCTCATGCAGGGGAAGGTGGTGGGCTGGTTTCAAGGACGCTTCGAGTGGGGCCCGCGCGCCCTCGGCAGTCGAAGCATTCTGGCCGACGCCCGAAACCCTGAGATGAAGGATATTGTTAACGCCAAGATCAAGTTCCGCGAGCCGTACCGGCCCTTTGCGCCCTCCGTGCTGGCCGAGTGTGCCGAGAGGTATTTCGAACTGCCGAACGCCACGCAGCATTATCCCGCGCGCTACATGCTCTATGTCGTGCCGGTCCGGCAATCTCAGCAGGCCACCCTGCCGGCGATTACCCACGTTGACGGGACCGGCCGCCTGCAGACAGTTTTCAAGAACCAGAGCCCACGCTACTACAGCCTGATTGAACGCTTCGGGCAGGCTACGGGAGTGCCGGTGTTGCTCAACACTTCTTTCAACTTGAAAGGTGAGCCGATCGTTAACACGCCGGCTAACGCGTTTAATACGTTCTCCAAAAGCGAGATGGACTGCCTTGTTCTCGGCGATTTTCTGGTGGAGAAGCCATTGTCCCGGTAAGGCAGTGTTTCGGTCAAAGGTCAAGAGTTTCACGGGCTGACAGTCGAAGGTCGAACCACGAAAGTGAAGACGGTCTCCTCCTCGCTTCTGCTTTCTTATTCTCTCTAACCCAAGGTCGTGATTTCTTCTTTTCTTGCCAAGAAGCCCCGGGATCCTTCCCTTCACTCAGGATGATATGCCCCGACTTGTCATTCTGAGTATAGCGAAGGGTCTATAGCTCTTCTCAGGACGCGGAGAGGTCGGAGACTGGTAGACCGGAGAACATCGAGGGTACTTCCTCTGCGTTTTCGCTACCCTCTGTGGTGAATGATTTCGAGCGGCATCCTTTACCGACTCTGCATCGCCAGAAAGTAATCGTTGTTCGACTCGGCGCCGATCTGATGTCCCTGTGGCGACCAATGAGGGTCGTCAGGATAATAGGGGACCGCACCCCTTTTCACAGCATCCAGGAGGCTGGAAGTCAGATGCAGGCATGTTTTTGACCGGCTGACCCGGTACGTGATATTCAATGCGGGCTGGGAGCGGCATTTAGTGGCAAATCTGCCCGTTTTGCATTACTATCCTATCCACGCGGGAGAGGGGTGTTGGGGCCTTTGTTGGGCATCTCTGGCAATGTCTCAGCCTGGTTCGGTGCGCTCGGATATCTCCTCCTCCTGTTTACACCCGGAGCGTGGATTGCGTTTGGGCTCAGGTTGGATGGCATTCCGTTTTGGGCCAGGCTGTCCACCGCCGCGCTGCTTTCACCTCTGATCGTGTGTGCCGAGTTCTACGCCATCCGGCTGTTGGGAGTCTCGTTCGAGTCGACTGCCGTTCTCCTGGTTATCCTTAATTTGCCGACGGTTTATCTCGTTTGGCGGCGCTGTGCATGAGTCGTGTCTCTCGATCGCGGCGACTGACCGGTCGGGGCGGCCGCCGTTGTTGTTCCCGTCGTCAGCATGTTCTCGCTGCTGACTCACATGGACGCGCGGATCTACTCCGCGCATGGCTGGATCCATGCAGATGCCGTCTACATGTTGGCCCGTGGCTACCTTGTTAGAGAATGGCTTGCATTGGCTGGTGTGCTGTTGGTTGCCGTCCTGGTGACGTACACCGAGGTCAGATTCCTTACTTCCGGTCGCCACGCCGCCACCAGTCCAGTTTTGTTATCTCCCATACCCAGCGCGGCGCGCAAAACAATGGAATCCTTGATTGTTACCTCTCTGCTTCTTGCCGGATTGGCATTCACTTTCCGGGCCTCCTGGAAATCCAAGCGAACTGCAACCGTGCTCTTCTTTCAGCGCGAGACGGATCAATTCAACGCCCTCACCTGCTTCCAGTTTCTGAAAAACCTTCGTCGCGCCAGCGCGCGCAGCGGCCGACGCGTCATCGTCATCACCGACAATGCTCGATATCACCACGCCCGACTCCATGGCGAGTGGAGAAGAAAGCAGGTCAAGCGTTTTGCCCTCGACTTCCTGCCACCGTCCAGTCCGGAGTTGAATCCCATCGAGCGAGTCTGGAAACTCACGCGTCGGCCCTGTTTGCATAATCGGTACTTCGCCACACTCGACGGGGTGATCCTCGCCGTCGAAACCGAGTTTGCCAACTGGACCATGAAGAACGAAACGTTACGCCGACTATGCGCCGACTATGCGCAATTGCTTAAGACGCTATGTATAGCTTAAGATAGAGTGTTTGTCTGCTGGCTCTGGGTCGTCGGGCCGTAAGACGCGCAGTGGTCGCGCCATGATTGACGCTTTGCTCACACGCACGGAAGGGCCGCAGCCAAGCGCCCTGGGGGAAACTTTCCTGGCGGCCAGCCAGCGTAGACGGCGATGGGCCGCGCCGGCGGCCGTCTTTCTGCTGGGGTTCGCGCTGAGGATTGCCTACATCAACCACGAAAGCGTGGGCTGGGACGAGTCCTTCTCCCTGAGGGTGAGCCAATGGCCGCTACGCGAGATCATCCGCGCGCTTGTCTGGGATTTTGCTCACCCTCCGCTGCATTACTTCGTGCTTCATGGCTGGTTCAAACTGTTCGGATTCGGCGTGGTTCAGGCTCGGCTGCTGTCCGCGTTATTCGATACCCTGGCGGTGGTTCTCCTCTACTTTTTTGCCAAATACCTCTTTGATCGCTCAACCGCGCTGCTTGCCTCGCTGCTGATGGCCGTTTCGCAGCTTGCGATTTGGCTTGCGCAGGAACCTCGCCCTTACGCGCAGTTAAACTTCCTCGCCCTTCTTTCTTGTTACCTATTTGTGCGCGCGCTCCGCGAAGAACGAGCGCTTTACTGGTGGGGCTTCGTCGGCTCGAGCGTCGTCATGCTGTACACTCATTATTACGGTGTATTTGTGATCGCCGCCCTGGCTCTCTATGCCGCGATTTACCGAAGGCGCTACCGGCTTCGGCTCTCCTGGGTCCTTGCCGGCGCGACGATTGCACTGGCCCTGTACCTACCTTGGATGGCGTCCGGCGTTTTGAGAGCAGCCGCCAACGCTCCCAAGACATTCTCGGGAAGAGCCCCGTGGCATGCGGTCCACTGGTTCACCCTCCTCGCGACCGTGAATTATTTCAACAATGGAAAAACTGCGGGGCTCTTGGCCAGTTCGCCTTGGTGGACATACGTGGTTGGCGGCCTGCTCTTCAGCGTGCCCATGGCACTGGCGGTAAAGAAGCGGGTTATTGCGAAGGTAGAGGACGGAACGGCGGAAGGGCTCCAGCGAGAGGGCGTGGTGATCGCTAGCATGCTGTGGTTGCTTCCGCTTTGTGTAACTATCGGACTGGGCTTCACGTTGCACGTTCAATACGAGGCGAGGTACGTGTCGTTTTGCGCCGCTCCTTACTACATCCTTTGTGCTCGTGGAATTTCGGAGCTGCGATCCAGCACGCTGCATTGGGGCCTGGTCGCACTCATCCTGGCCTATAGCGCCAATTCGCTCCGAGCCAACTACTTCACGCGATGGAAGGAGGATTGGCGAGACGCTTTCTCTTACGTGGAAAGCAATCGCAAGCAAGGGGACTGCGGCATCTTTCTTCCTTTTGTTCCTTTCCTCCCCTCTTCCGGTATTCCTCCCCCATGGACTATTACCCAAGGGGATCATCCTCCCCCTTTCAGAGTGATTCTCAAGGAGGGCCTGCCTGCGGGATTATCGGAGTGCGGCAGGATTTGGACAGTCTCCTGGGCGGTCGGGGGATATGAAGGGTTCTGGGCGCAGGCGGAACTGGAAAGACGCCCCTTGGAAATGACCGAGGCGAAGATCGACGAGAAGGATTATTACGGCGTGCGTGTCAGCCTCTATACCCCGAAAGAGAAGTGAGGCGGCGCCGCCGCAACCTGCCCCCGGTTCTGGCTCGGAGACGCGCGCCGCCTGACAACATACGGCTACATGGTGGAACAGGGAATCGAACGGGAACTGCGGGATGCCATCGGCAGCACCCTGTATTCCGGAAATTCTGAAATACAAAGGGACCTCATCGCCAAATGTCTGGGACTCTAGCCGCGGGCATCAGCACTTTACAACCAAAAGCTCTCCACGCGCAGGTGGAGCGTTCGAAGCCCGACGTGCGTCGCTTTGCGATGCTCGTGATCTCTTTGGCGCTTTTGCTCCTCACCTTCAAGGTGTACCGCCTGGAGCAGCCGGCTTTTTTCAAATTATCCTGCCTCGTCTTCGGCGGCTTTGTGGTCTCTTATTGGCTTCCGTTCCGTTTCAAAGAAACCTTCTTCATTCTGCTCTCCCTCGCTGGGGCGTTTGTCCTGCTTGATCCCAAGGCAGCCAGCCTGTTGATCGCGGTTGGGCTGGCGTTGTTCGGAATCATTCGCAGCCGCCTCGACTTCCGCTGGCGGGTGCTGGTGCTTCTGGGAATCCTCGGCGCCTTGGTCTATGGCCGGGCCACTGGCCGGTTTTCCATTCCCGGAGCGTTCTGGCCGGTCTTCGGCGCCATCTTCATGTTCCGCATGATCATTTACTTGTACGACGTGAAACACCTGCCGGGGCCCGTCCGCCTGAGAGACTACCTGAGCTACTTTTTTCTCCTCCCCAATTATTATTTCCTGCTCTTTCCCGTCATCGATTTCCAGACGTTTCGCAAGAGCTATTTCCAGCGGGACATTCATCCCGTCGCACAAAAGGGGGTCTGGTGGATCTTCCGCGGCACGACGCACCTTCTCCTCTACCGGTTGATCTACCAAACGCAAGGAAGGTTCTCGCCGCCGAGCGTGCCCGTCGTCATCGCGGTGGTGGTGAAAATCATCTTCAGCTACTTACTCTACTTGCGCATATCCGGCCAGTTCCACATCATCGCCGGCATGCTGCGCCTTTTCGGATACGACTTGCCGGAGACGAACCACCTTTATTTGCTGGCACACAGCATCAACGACTTCTGGCGGCGGATCAATATATACTGGAAGGACTTCATGGTGAAGATTTGCTACTTCCCGGCCTACTTCACGTTGCGGCGGACCGGGGAGCTTCGGGCGCAAGTCCTGGGCACGATGCTGGTTGTGGTGGCGACGTGGTTCTTGCATGCCTACCAGTTCTTCTGGCTCCAAGGCCGGTTCCGGGTGAAGGCCAACGACATTCTCTTTTGGGTAATCCTGGGAGCTATGATGGTGGTGAATGTCTGGATCGAGAGCAAGCACCGGAAACGTAGGCCCCAGACCGGCTGGACCGCCCGGTTGCAAAACGCCGTGCACATCGCCGCGACGTTTGCTTTTATCGCCGTGCTCTGGTCCATGTGGAGCGCTGACAGCCTGACGGAATGGCTCTATTTCCTGAGGAGCGGGAGCATCTGACGGAATTGTGGACCGTTCGAGAGGGGGGGAAAGAAAGATCGAAACGTAATGAAGCAAGAGACGACAACGGAAGACGGGAACAACCAGCCGCGGCGGAATCCGGCCCTTCTGGTCATCGCTTATCTTTGTCATCTTGTCGTGCCTGCCCTCTTTCTGGTTGACGTCGTCGCAGGCTGGCTGCGCGGGCAGATTGCCCTTGAGCCATGGGGCGCCGACGTCGTGGTTGGCGGGTCGTCGGCAGTGTGGCTGGCGGCGGGCCTCGGGGCTCTGATCTTTAGCCGGGACCGCGCGGGATTTGTATGGAGGATTCACCAGCCTCTGGTCGCCATCTACGCGACGTACGTGATGCTGATTCTCGTGGAGGGGTTCGCCCACCTCCTGATCCCGGTACCTCCGATTCCTTACCTGAACCCGCCGGGAACCAAGCGAGTCTTCACCGTTGATCCGAACCTTGATCCTGGCGTGCGCGGCACGAAAACGTTCACCGTAAATGAATTGGGCCTCCGCGGTCCCATGCCGCCGAAGCGTGGGTCCGCCTATAGGATTTTGGCGGTAGGAGCAAGCACCACGATATGTTCGAATCTCGATGATTCTGAAGAATGGCCACACGCACTGATGGAGGAGCTGAATGCCAACCCGAGGAGCTCTCCGGTTTGGGTGGGGAATGCGGGCGTCAGTGGTATGACTACAGTCCACCATCTGGTCCTTCTGCAATGGCTGCCCGGGGTGCTCCGCGTCGACATGGTGATTTTTCTGGTCGGTATCAACGACTTGACCGCCAGCCTGTCCTTCGAGGGCGCTCCCACACAGGCCTTCTTGGAGAAGGAGGCGGGGTTTCGTGGTGACTTGCCTGCCGGAACCCGCTGGAGGTCCCGGTATCCTCTCTATCGACGCCTTCGGCTTTTCCTCTTGGTTCGCGGGGCCGCTGGGAATCTGGGGTTACGATTTGGTGGTTCCGGCAGTGAGCGCCCGTTCAATCTCGTTTCGTTTCGCCAGCGACGCGCTGCGTCGCCCACCGTTCCGCTCCCTGATCTGCACACAGGACTCCAAGAATACAGCCGGCGGCTGCTTTTGCTGGCGAGCCGCTGTCGAGCTCTTGATTTGCGCTGCCTGTTTCTCACCCAGCCTAGCATGTGGCGAAGCGACTTGAGTCCGGCCGAGCAGCGACTTCTCTGGTTTGGCTATGTTGGACACTGGGAAAACCCAAAGGGGTATGCTTCGGCGGCGGATCTGGCGCGAGCTATGGACGCTTACAACCACGCGCTGCTCGACGTCTGCCAGCAGAACGGGCTGGAGTGCTACGACCTCGCGTCTCAGATTCCCAAAGATACCTCAGCCCTCAGCGATGACGTCCATTTCAACGAAGCGGGGGCTCGGTTAGTGGCGCAGAGTGTGAAACAGTACCTCCTTTCCAAACCTCCCATGGCGTGGCGCGACCCAGGCTCGGTGCCAGATCACAAAACGCGGAAGAGGAGATACGGATAGCATAAAAGAAGAGATCCGGGGCCTTCCTTCCGAGGGCCTCGACCAATAAGGTGGATTATCAATCCCTGACCGGAGAGTTGCTGGAGGGCACCGTGCGAAACGGGAGTTGAAAGGAATGAAGGACGATTTCACGAAGAACTTAGGTATGGTGATGGTGCTGATCCTCGGCCTTCTCGCTCTGGTACGGGTTCCCGATTTAATGAGGCAAGGCGAGGGTCGTCGCCGCCTCAAAAAGGTGGTGGCGGAAATGCAGAACGGCGACTTGAATCGCGAGGACTATGACGCGCTGGCCGCCGGCTACTACGAAGGACTCCGCAACGACACTACGCCGACTGGGCTGCCCGAGGAAAAGGACGATATTCGTTTGCGCAACGACTTCCTGCTCTACGGGTTCAGACCTAACCTGAAGAGGCGCTATTCGGCCGGAATGAGGATCACCAACAGCCTTGGAATGCCAAATCCGGAATATGGCTATCCGAAACCTCCGCACACTCGGCGTATTGCTTTAATCGGAGATTCGGTGTCGGTGGGGCCGTACGGACAGGATTACGAGGCACTATTGGAAGACCGTCTGAATCAAGCTAACTTGACGCCCGAAACTCAAAGATTCCAAATCCTGAATTTTGCGGTGTACGGGTATGGTGTTGTGCAACTGATGGACGTGGCGCTGGAACAGGCTCCGAAATTCCATCCTGATATCTACCTGGTGGCCCTCTCGCAGTTGGACTCTAATCCGGGTTGGGCCGCTCACATCGCAAGGCTAATCTTGAACGGAACCGATCTCAAGTACGATTTCCTGCGGCGTCTGGTTGCCCAGGCGGGAATCCGGCCAACTGACCATCTTCCCGCGATCACCAGGAAGCTTGCCCCCTTCAAGCTTCAGGTCACGCGTTGGTCCCTGGAGCAGATCAGGGATCATGCTGCCTCCCAGTCAGCTCGAATGGTGGTCATTCTTGTCCCTGTTCCCCTCAATCCCGAATGGGTCGCCGCAGCGTTCGACGAGCTGCGCCCGGCCATTGACAGCGTCGGCGTCCCGGTGATCGACCTTCGGGACACGTTCGGGTCTGAGAACCCGGAGGGCCTCCAGGTCGACCCCGGGGTGGACATTCATCCCAACGCGCGGGGTCATGAGATGATTTTTGAGAATCTGTATACCAAGCTTCAGGCGCAGCCGGACGCCTGGGCAGCCCTGATAGGAAGTGTGGGGGAGAGCCCAGATCAGACAAAAGCCTCCTCGACGGGCATTGGGCAGCTCCAGAGGACTAAACGATGAAGCAAGGGGTTGCCGGGCCGGGAAGCGGGAACCAGCCACAACCTCGGCAGAATTGCCGATGCCCTCAAGATAACTTCTTGAAACTCGGCGGCGCCTCTGAAGATGCGCTTTCCCGAGCTGCGCTGTAGCGCTTTCTCATCAGCCTGCTAGAGACCCGAAAGGAATTGGCGCAATGGACCTGGAACTCGCCGAAAGGCAGCAGCAACTGCAGAACGCCGCCATCGAGTTTGCCCGGTCGGAGCTGAACGATGATCTCATCCAGCGGGACCGCGACGAGGCATTCAGTCTGGAGGGCTGGAAGAAGTGCGCCCGCTTTGGCGCTCTCGGGCTGCCGGTGCCGGCCGAATATGGAGGCATGGGATTCGGTATTACCGACGTCATCGTGGTCATGGAAGGGCTGGGCTACGGCACGCGTGACCAGGGACTGCTGTTTTCCATCAACGCCCACCTCTGGACCAATTCGCTTCCCATCCTTGTTTACGGTACCGAGGATCAGCGGCGGAAATACCTTCCTGGACTCTCGAATGGCGAACTGATCGGCGCCAATGGCGCCTCCGAGCCGGACGCGGGTTCGGATGTTTTCTCGATGCGCACCCGGGCCGAGTTGCACGGGGATCACTACATTCTGAACGGGACCAAGACCTTCGTCAGCAACGCACCGGTGGCGAACCTGTTCGTCATCTACGCGACTGTAGACCCCCGGCTGGGACCGATGGGGATCACGGCCTTCCTGGTGGAACGCGATACGCCCGGCTTGGTCGTGAGCCGCCGCATGGAAAAGATGGGACTGCGCACCTCGCCCATGGCGGAGTTGGTGCTGAATGATTGCACTGTCCCTGTCGCCAATCGCCTGGGCCGAGAAGGGCGTGGCGTGGCCGTGTTTGAGTCATCCATGGAGTGGGAGCGAGGCTGCATCCTGGCCAACTACCTGGGACTGATGAGACGACAACTTGAGAACTGTATCCAGTATGTGCGCAGCCGCAAGCAGTTTGGCAAGCCGATTGGCAAATTCCAGTCTGTGGCCAACCGCGTGGTGGACATGAAGGTCCGACTGGATGCGTCAAGGCCGCTGGTGTACCGTATCGGCTGGTTGAAGGAACGGAACCAGTCGGCCATGCTGGAGTCCGCTCTCGCCAAGCTGTATGTTTCGGAGAGCTTGGTGGCCTCCTGCCTTGACGCTCTGCAGATTTATGGGGGCTACGGCTACATGGTGGAGCAGGGCATTGAGCGGGAATTACGCGACGCGCTGGGAAGTACCTTATACTCCGGGACTTCAGAGATCCAGCGTAACGTGATTGCCAAGTGTTTGGGGATTTGACAGTCCTTGCCCGGCCTGGCTGAATCTCCAGCTCCGTGGTCACAGAAAACCATGAAGGAGAAAACGAGGAGATATGCAAAACGTAAGAGAAGAGATCCGTCAGTACATTCTTTCTGAGTTTTTGCCCGGCGAAAAGCCTTCCAACCTTCGCGACGACACGCCGCTACGGACCAGCGGGATTCTGGATTCGATCTCCACCCTACGCTTAGTCAGCTTTGTCGAGGAGCATTATGGCGTTGAGGTGGAGGCTCACGAGGCGAGCGTAGAAAACTTCGACAGCATCGAGAGCATCGCCTCGTTCATAAAGAACAAGAAGAGTTCTGCATCCTAGCGGCTCGGAGCTTTGGAGGGCACTTTGTCGGCTTTCCACCTGTGTAATTATCTGGAGGCGAGCACCCGCCGTTTTCCCGAGCGCTTAGCCGCTCTCGACCCCGGCGGCTCGGCCCTGACCTACCGGGAACTCGACGAGCGCGCGAGCTGTATCGCCGGGTTCCTGGTGGACCACGGCGTGCGCCCTGGTGACCGGGTGGGGCTGGTCGTGCCTAAGAACATTGCTGCACTGACCGCCCTGCTCGGTGCCTTGAAGGCAGGAGCCGCGTATGTTCCCGTTGACTGGACGGGACCGGCTGAGCGTGTCCAATCCATTCTGACGGACTGCCAGGTTCAAGCCGTATTCTTGGATCGACGGCGTTCGGATCTGGCGTTGGGGGCCCAGACAGTGGTCTGGCTGGGCCCGGGCGCTGGCAGCATCGATGACCCGCGCTTTTCCGCCCCAGGCACCTTCATCTGGGAGACCGCGCTCGGGCATGATCCCCTCGAGGCCAACCCGGCGGCACGGCAACCCGACGATCTGGCCTACATTCTCTATACTTCGGGCTCCACAGGAATCCCCAAAGGCGTGACGCTGACGCACCGAAACGCCACCAGCTTCGTGGACTGGTGCTCCTCGGTATTCAACCCCACCGAGAACGATCGCTTCAGCAGTCACGCTCCGTTCCACTTCGACCTTTCCATTCTGGATATCTATCTTCCCTTGAAACACGGTGCCAGTGTGCATCTGATTCCGGACGAATTGGGGAAAAACCCGAAGGATTTGGCCCGCTTCATCGCCAGCCGGCAACTCACGGTTTGGTACTCCACTCCCGCGAGCCTCGGACTGCTGGCGGAATTCGGGGACCTCGACCGGTTCGACTATTCCAGTCTGCGGCTGGTGCTCTTCGCCGGTGAGGTGTTCCCGGTGAAGCAATTGCGCCGGCTCGTATCCCACTGGCCTTCCCCGGTCTACTACAATCTGTACGGCCCTACTGAGACCAATGTCTGCACTTTCGCCAAGATTCCCACGCCCATTCCGGAGGACCGTTCGGAACCCTATCCGATCGGTTGGCCCTGTCCCCACTGCGCAGCCATGGTGCTTGATCCTGAGGGCCAGCCTGTGGAGGCGGGAGCCGAGGGCCTGCTGTATATTGCCGGCCCATCGGTGTTTCCGGGCTACTGGGGGCGGCCCAATGAGACCGCCGCTGCATTTCTGGAGCGCGACGGCATCCGCTGGTATAACACCGGTGACGTGGTGAAGCAGTGTGGGAGTGAGGGTTTTCTCTATGTGGGACGGCGCGACCGCATGATCAAGCGCCGGGGCTACCGCATCGAGCTGGGCGAAGTGGAAAGCTGCCTCTACCGGCACCCCGCCATCGCCGGGGCAGCAGCGGTCGCCATGCCGCACCCCGAAGCGGGAGTGCGGATCGTCGTCTACCTGGTAGCTCCCGCGCGCCTGCGGCCTTCCATCGTGGAGTTGAAAACGTTCTGCAACCAGCACCTTCCGGCCTATATGAATCCCGACGTTTTCGTTTTTGTGGATGTTCTCCCCAGGACATCGACCAACAAAACGGACTACCAGGAGTTGATCCGGCGGTTTCAGTCTTCGGAGTAGGGCTCCGGTTCGGCCGGTGCGACAACGAGCTAGTGGCAGGTGGAGAAGAGTCTCTTCAGGCGGGCGACACAGAACTATCGGGCGGTAAGTTGAATCCGGGTCGTTTCCCGCCGTCTCAATTGCGTGGCAGTAATCACGCCAGCGCTGTCTCAATCCGGCAGGAATTGGTTCAAGCGAGGATAAGCCGCCTGGGCAAATTCTACGGCGCGATTTCGCGCCCTCTCCTCACCGTCAACTGTGGGTGTCCAAACACGAACCAAGGCGACGTCGGTTCGATTGCGGGTGATGGCATCCACGACCAGCCACACCTTCCCCCAGTATTCGCTTGCTATCACTCGTCCCCTGGCTTGATACCAGTAAAGGACGAGTTCCTGATCGAGGCCTTTCTTCACCAGGTATTGATTCACCACAATTGCGTGGCCCGGCACGGCGATGGTGAGGCGACCGGCGCTAACTGGCTCCCATCCTGCGCCGGGCAGACAATTCTTAGGCGAGTGGACCCAATCTCCGGTCCGTTGGCTTTCATAATAGCCCACGTAAAACGCAACGGGAACTCCGCTCCTGTCCGCATAAACGCGGTTCAAGTAGTCGTCCACGCCCACGGCTTTAACGATCCGCTGCACAATCGGCGAGTCCGCTCCCTGCCAGTTTCCCAGCACCGGGGGAAACTCCCGTAAGGGGCGATGCGGCGGTATGCGCTCACCGTGACTCAGGCTGTGCAAAAGCGCCGTAGCTGCCACCAACAAGCCCGCCGTGATCAAAATCCGGGCTCTCATGGAATGCTCAAGCATCCCGCCACCCTCTTCCTAAACGCGCTAAGTGCCGCAGCAGTCGGTGCGCCAGAAGCATGAAAAGCAGGGCACAGAGGAAAACCAGCCATCCTGAAAACAGATGGAAAAAGCCCTCCGCGGTTTGCGGGGCGACACGGTAAGCCAGCACGCCGGCGCCGAAAATGCGGAGGCCGTTGCTGATTATGGCGATGGGCGCCATCATGATTACCAGGGTGATGCGCATCCACGAGCGCTCTTGGATCCAGTATCCATACGCAACAGCCAGTGTCAGCAGTGACATCAGCGACCGGATGCCACTGCAGGCCTCAACCACTTCAAGCGTATAGTTCGGCAAAAAGATCAAATTGCCTTCCCGCAAGGCTGGCACCTGGAAGATTTGGAGAAAGTGGACCGCAAGTCGCGAGGCCAGCAACTGCAACGGCAACGTCGCTTCGTTATAGATTATCGTCGGCAACGGGATCATGAAAAACAAAAAGCCGAGCGGGAAAGAGACCGCACGCAGCATCTCCCATCCTGCCAGAAACAGCACCATCCCGCCCAGGAGCACGAGCAGCGAGAATCGACTGGTGAACAGCTCCGCCCCGAGCGAGCCAACCATTAAGAGTCCTATCGCGCCCAGCATGGCTAACAGGCCCCAATTGCTTGGCTGGCGCGATACCGCCCGCCAGCGAGAACGCTCCTGCCAGAGAATGTAGCCAACAAACAACGGCACAAAAAAGCCGTGCCCATAGTTCGGGTCCTGCCACCAATCCAGCACGAGCAGCTTCAGCACGGGCCCATAAAGCGCCACCACGAGCCCGGCCAATAGCAGGCCCACCAGAAAAGGCTGCCTCCAGTTCGCAACTGATTCCGGGTTCCGAGCTTCCGTGTTTATGACCTTTGTGCTCACGCGGCCTGCGTCTGCTGGCTCAGGGCTTGAAAGTTCCGCCCGGCTAGAGTGGGCGCTAAAACCATCGCCTCAGGCGCCATCTGCGATTATCTCCGACCCTTGGCCTTGAGTGTGCAGTATCCTCCGCTGCCGATAGGTACACCGGTACCCGCCCGCATTCACTCCTCAAAGACGTCACAGTCAGCGCTTAATTGTATTGCACGAATTAACTACGTCAGTATGGTTACCTAAAAGAAAAAGGGGCCGCGCTGATCAGCGCAACCCCGAAGGTCATACAAGATCATTCTGCAGCCACAAACCACACTCGTCCCCGACCGCAGCTTCCCCTCTGCCGTCTTCGGCCTACCCTTCATTGCTAATTGGGCGAGACCGTGGAGCCTGTGAACACTAGGTCTTCCGACGGCGCCGCACGAAGCCGCCCAGCAGTAGCAGTCCTGATCCAACCAGGACCATCGACACGGGCTCCGCGGTGGGAGTTAATTCACCGTCGGAAATTTTTGCCGCCACAGTCTGCCCGCTTGTAAGAGTCCCGAGACGGAGCTTATCCTTACTCGCAAAATCGACCGTTATCGACAGGACCGCTTCAGGACCTAATATGCTTGCCAGCGATCCACCCGTGACCACGATGTTTGCCGTGAGGTCTTCATTGAAAGTCCCTGTCTTACCGGTTTCTGCTAGACTTACCAGTTGGAGGGTTCCTGTCAGCAACGATCCTCCCGTACCGAAGGAGATGTCCAGCGCGCCGGATTGTGTAATGTTCCAGACGTTTGAGCCTGTCCCAGTTTCGGTACCGATAATCGTAACCCCCGTTGGCTGCGTAATGTCGAAGGCACAAGGTGTTGAAGGGGTACAGCCAGGGGTCAACAGGGTCCCCCCGCCCCAAGCCGTGTCTTTGAGCCCCCCCGACGCCGACGGAAGGCTCAGCGTCCAGTTACCCCCTCCGGTACCCGTAAATGTCATGTCGTTACTCGAACCGTCTAGGGTGATTTGGTTCTGCGCGGTGGCGGTAGACACCGCCGACGTCAAGAAAACCACCACACTTAAGACCACCAACAGTCTTCGCATAATTCACTCTCCTCTGTCGAGGCCGAGATGCACCCCCAGCCTAAACTAAAGGTACCCAACAGCCCCGACTCTCTGATCTTCGTCGGCGCGAAGAAGCCAGACGCCCAACGCACTTTCCCTCGCTTCTTCGCACACCCTTTTCGACTATTCCAGCTTCTCCGCGTCTCCGGAAAACACTTCTAGACCCTCCGACGGCGCCGCACGAAGCCACCCAGCAGTAGCAGTCCTGATCCAACCAGGACCATCGACACGGGCTCCGCAGTGGGAGTTAATTCACCGTCGGAAATATTTGCCTTCAGAGTCTGCCCGCTCGTAAGGTTCCCGAGAACGCCTGCAACCCCCTTAGTCTTCGCAAAGTCGATCGTTATATCCAGGATCGCGCTAGGACCTAATATGCTTGCCAGCGATCCACCCGTGATAGCCAAGTTTACCGTGAGGTCGTCATTGAAACTCCCTGTCGCACCGGTTTGTGTTAGATCCACCAGTTGGAGGGTTCCTGTCAGTAACGATCCTCCCGTACCGAAGGAGAAGTCCAGCGCGCCGGATTGTGTAATGTTCCAGACGTTTGAGCCTGTCCCAGTTTCGGTACCGGTAATCGTAACCCCCGTTGGCTGCGTAATGTCGAAGGCACAAGGTGTTGAAGGGGTACAGCCAGGGGTTAACAGGGTCCCCCCGCCCACGCCCGTGTCTTTGAGCCCAACCGACGGAAGGCTCAGCGTCCAGTTACCCCCTCCGGTACCCGTAAATGTCATCGAGTTACTCGAACCGTCTAGGGTGATTTGGTTCTGTGCGGTGGCAGTGGACACCGCAGCGGTCATAGCAACTAACACAGATAGAGCAAGTAGGATCTTCCTCATCGTTTGTCCCCTCCCCGACCAAGACTTTGAAGTGGTCGGTAGTTCAAATTGAAACACGTTGCATCGCGCAATCAAGCAGCTTTCAGCTTGACCGCCCATGTCGTAGCTTCCACGCTCATTGCCTGGATATCTATACCTTACTGCCTCCCAAGGGATTTGCAATCGGACGAAAGGGCAAATTGGTTGCCCGAAGGTGCCATGCGGCCAGTCCGCCGAATTCCGTGCATCATCGGGATTCCGGCCCGGACCGCGACAGCGCCTCACGCACTTGCTCCGCGTCCTCACGTTTTAGTTTCAGCCGCAGCGCCGCTTGCAGTTCCGCCCGCGCTTTGTCCTTTTCCCCGCTCGCCAGAAGCACCATACCCAGGTGATAGCGGTATTGTCCCTTGTCAGGCACTTTCTGCACGCATTCCTTAAGCAGCTCCCGAGCGCTTTCGTAGCTGCCCTTCTTGTACTCGACCCAGGCCAAGGTGTCACTGATAGAATCAGACTCGGGAAGGAGCTCCTTGGCTTTCTCGGCCAGGCTCAAGGCCACGTCCAGATTGCCTCGCTGTGCCGCGTATACCCAGGCAAGATTACCGGCAGCAACGGCAAAGTTCGGGTCAATCGCCAAGGCTTGGCGGTAGTACTTGGCCGCTGCTTCAAAGTTGCCCTTGTCGAGGTACAAGTTCCCCACCAGAGTGATCAAGGGCAAGACCTTGGGCTGAAGGACCAGGGCCTTTTCGAACCGACTGATGGCCAGATCGGTTTGCCCTTGCTCCTGATAGACCTGGCCCAGCCTCAAATAGGCCAGAACGAGGTTAGGATCGAGCTGGATGGCGCGCTCGATTTCGCTCTTGGCCACCTCATACTGCCCGGCACCCAATTCCAGAAAGCCCAGGATTTGGTGAGCATTGGCGTCGTCAGGGTACTTCGCCAAGTACTGCTTCACACGCGCCACAGCTCTGGGCCGATCATTCCTTGCTACCCAGTAGTCGGCGAGTTGGCCCAGGATCTCGGTCGAGCGGGGGCTCAATCGCAGGGCCTCCTCGAATTCCTTCCCGGCCTCAGCGTCCTTGCGGCCCCGGACATAGGCAACGGCCAAATCCAGGTGCACGAGGGGATCATTGGGAGTGAGTTTTTGCGCAAGGAGAAACTGCTCTGTCGCCTTGTCAAGCGCGCCCTGGCCAAGATAGATTCTTCCGAGGAGCAAGCGCTCAGAGACATTACCGGGGTCGAGCTGCACGGCGCGTTGCGCGTACTCCTGTGCGACTTGGGGCTCTCCCGTCTGCAAGTTCAACCTCGCCAGAGTACCCAGCACCAAGGGCAGGTTGGGCGCGAACCGCAGAGCCTCCTGAAACTCAGTCTTGGCGATGGCCAAATCGCCATTCTGCCAGCGGGCAAGTCCGAGATAGTAATGGGTTTGTGGAGAGTCTGGCGCTTCCTTCGTCTGCCTCTGTAGCTCGCTAATGGCATCTTCCAGCTTCCCTTTGGCCAACTGAATGCGACCCCGGGCAATGTGTGCAATCACATCCCTTGGTGTCTTTTTCAGAATTTCTTCGTTCAGCAAGACAGCGTCATCGACCCGATTCGAGGTGAGGAACAATTCCACCATCTGTTTTTTGATCTCGAGATTGTTGGGCGCTGCCTTGAGACCATGCTGATACTCGGTTAGCGCGCGGTCCGTCTGGCCCCGCGCGAGGTAAAAGTTGCCCACCTGGAGTGCCACCTCGGGCGAGTTTGGCTGTCGTCCGCGCAGCTTGTCCAGAACCGCCTCGGCCAAGTCGTTCTTCTGCTGGCTGGCTAGCAGGGTTGCCCAGGTAAGGTAGAGCGCCGTGCCATCGGGGTTCCGGTCAATCCCCTGCTCCAGGAGTTGCTCGGCTTCCGCAGATTGCCCCCGCAGGCGGTAAAAATTTGCCAGATCCCCATAGGCCTGGAGGGAGTGGGGGTCCACCTCGATCGCCTTACGTAAATGTTGCTCTGCTTCAGACAGGTGCTTTAGACTTACTTCCATCAGAGCGAGATTCACGTAAGAGGAGGGGTCGTTTGGGAGCAACTCAGTGAGTTTGGAAAACGCCTTAAGGGCCTGATCGTTTTGCTGCCGTGCCACGAGCGAAGCCCCCAACAACTGGTAGGCCGTCGCATTATTGGGATCCTTTTGTAACACGAACAAAGCTTCTTCCGCAGCCTTCGTGAAGTCCCGAGCCGCTAAATCCAGGCGCCCAACATCAAGGTGAGCGTCCAGCCTCGTGGGATCGAGTTTGATAGCATTTTCGAGCGAATCGTAGGCGCCCTTCCACTCCCCCATCGCCATATAGGATTGCGCCAGTGAATAGTAGGCCTCTACAAACCGCGGGTCCAACGCAACGGCATTACGAAATTGGATGCTGGCTTCCTGAGGCTTGCCTTTGCGCATGTATTCCTGGCCACTCTGCAAAAACATCTGCTTGCCCTTTTGTGGGTCACGCAAGCAGGCGTCGAGAAAAAGTGAGCCGGCGAGGACCGGCACGATTATTGCAACTGACAGCTGTCTCCTGTTGCCTTTCATCTTTCTTTCTCCATGATTTACGGAAACTGCCTTTATTTTGCAGGCTTCGAAACCTTCCTACAATACCCAGAGGTCCTATGGCAGTGCCCGAAGGTACCATCTGGAATCCTCGGGGGCGAGCGCTGTGTATCTGCCATGCGTCTGGGCTTGTGCGCATCCTTGGGGTGCGGTAGAGGATTCCGTTGGGTGTCGATTCGGGACTCGAACGGGACCAAATCCGGGTCCAACGGGTCGTCCATTGGTTTCTTGGAGCCGGTCATCGAGGAATTCCGTCGTGGCTTCCGAACCCTGAATGCACTCCCGCATTTTCGGTTCGACCAAAATCGAGGTCATCGGTTCGGTGGCTTGCTGTGTGATCCACCAACGCGCATTGGTTCGCGCTCGTTGCTCGGGGTCATAATCGAGAACGACCGACAGCAATCTTCTTGACCTCCCAGTCGAAACGGACACTCGCGCGGTTGCGATCCAAGTCGGCAACGCCGAGGTTGCTACCTCCACCTAGGCGCTGGCGTTGATGCTGATAGTCGATGGCAAAGCTCAGGTGCTCCCCCAATTTGCGGCTCAGTGAGACTTGCCCTGTTTCGGTGTTGAAAGTGCCGCTCAAGAGACCTCCAAAAGCGAGCGCCCGGGAAAGTCCGTAATTGAGCGACGACGACCATTGCCAACCGTGTGGAAGACGGCGAGCAATTCCGAGCGAGCCAAAGTCGCTGTTCACGGCCGTCAAAAGGCCGCCGCCGTTGCTGACTGCTCGCGATGCGGTAAGTGAGATCGCCGTGTTATGAGTGGTTGTCGTCACGCCGCCCCCCGCTGACCAGTTCCACTCGAATCTGCGGACGGGCACGATCAACTGAGCAATACCGATCGGTGGCAGTGGAATCAATTCAACGAGGGTTTCGCGCACGTGCGTCCGTTCCGGGCCTCCAAAGAATGACACGGACGTGGTTTTGGAAATCTGATACGCATAGGACAAGAACAAGCCTTGAGTGGCGAACCGGCTGCCCCCTTGGGTGCTCCCTGAGCTGGTGGCTGGGCCGTTTTCTTGAAACAGTGAGTTGCCGTAGGTATACGTCGCGCTGAAGGCGCCCCGTCGAGATGCACGATACGAGTACGACAGGCCCCCGGTCACTGCCTGCATGTTGTGGGAAGCACCGCCGAAGGTCAGTACGTTGAAGGCGCCGAAAACGTCGATCACAGTCCGCTCGCTCTTAGTGAAAAGGAGGTCGAGCCGGCTCGTATCAGTGACAGTGCGTGTCCTAGGGTTGATGGAATATAAGATCGCGCCGCCCGGCGGGCCCAGCCCCGGCACCAATTGCGGGCCATTGCCGAACAAGCCGTAGGAGTAATCTGAGCCGTTATCACGCACACTCAACTGAAAGCGGCGGCTGAGCTCCAAAGCGGCCCTGAAACCTAGGGCTTGGTTGAAGTTGTCAGCGTTCGAATCTCTTCTGTAAATGAAGAAAGAGGGCATATAGTCCAGAGACACGGTCAGGTGCTTGCGAGCCGTAAAAAATGCCAGATCGGCGCCCACACCCGTAAAGAAGTCGCCGTAGGTGCTCTGGTTAGTACCATAGACGTGGTCGTCGTAGCCCGTACTATCATTGAGGTCGAACGTCAAAACATTCTGCGGGCCGTTATCTCCCGCGAAGCGCAGAAGCGGCTGCTCGCCACTGCCGAAGGGAACAGGTCCCTCTCCGCCGAATGAGCCCTGCCCAGTGCCGGGAACCTGTGGAGCCGCAGCGGCGCATCCCGCCAAACCTGGTTGACCATTCAGGGCCTTCGGTGCAAGCGATGTAAACTGAGCCTTCGAATTCCCGCATGCGAAGAGAAGTGTGAGCACAATAGGCATGGTCTTACGCATATGATCCTCTCAAGGAATCACGAGAGTGTCGCCCCGTCTTAAATAGATGTCCTCTTCCAACTTCTGCCCCTTGATGACCGCTTTGTAATCGAAGAATAGCGTTTGCCGCGCCCCCTTACCCAGCGGACGCAGGACATAGATCCTTTTCAGCTTCGCGAACTGGGTCGGTCCGCCAGCGTTGGTGATGGCATCGAGAATCGTCATCGGCTGTGTCAACTCGTAACGCCCCGGCTTTCCGACTTCGCCGACAATATTCACGAACTGGCTCTTGACCTCCTGTACCATCACATTCACTTGGGGCTTCGTTACGTACGTCTTGAGCTTCTCGGTGATGAGGTCGGCGAGCTTCGGCGGTGTGAGCCCGGCTGCCTCCATCTCTCCGATCAACGGCATCGAAATCTTGCCGTCAGGCCTTACTGGCACGCGTCCGGAAAGCTCGCCTTGCTTCCAGACGCTGACTTCAAGGATGTCTTCCGGTCCTATAATGTAGTCGTCCCCCGGTGGGGCCGGGATGGTCCCCGAGTCGGGTCCAAGGCTCGGCTGCGACGGTTTCGATTGATTTCGCGCCGCCTGGCCTTGGGACGCGGACGATTGGCTGACCGCCAAGCTGGCGGCGATACAAAGACAACCCACTCGCAACGCGGACCTCAGTAACAGACTCTCCAAAGTAAGGTTCATCATGGCTATCCCTCGCTCATGGGTTCTTGGCCGGCAAGTCCGGCTTTCCCGTGCCGCTCTCACCCCGGATCAGCACCCTGCCACCCACCTCTTCAACTGTTTCACGGACCACTAGGATTGCTTCGGATTGCCCAAAGGGAATCGCGTCCGCCGGGAGAACAGCCACCAAGCCGTGGCTAAAGCTCGATGCGCCGGCGGAGTGTATTTTAGTGGCTAGTGATCGAGATCCCCCCTTGCCTGCTCTCCTGACGCTCCCCGTGAAAGCAACAAAAGGCCTGCACCCGTCTAACAGTTCACGAGAATGCCACACCTGAGTCAGGTTCTTGGATATTCTACAGAAAAACTCCCTCGGCACCAAGGGATAAAAGTGTCAATGTCAACGCAAGATCGAAATGTCCGCTTTGGCGCTAACCGAAGGAACCCCTCGGGCGACTGAGGTTAGCGCCAAAGCGGTGCGGCCTGCCCCCGCCACGCAGTGCCTTGTCATCTCCCTCCCTCCTGCTTCAGCACAGCCCACAGTAGTAGGCTCTGTCGGAGGTAGAAGCTCTTCATCCAGAATCTCTCCCGCCCCGGCTTCGAAGCGCGGGGTGGATGGGCAGGAGGGCAGGACTTCACCTCCTCGGCAAGCCTTGCCGGGGGCTCGCAGGGCGTGATCCTGAGATAGCCGTTGCCAAAACGCACCGTCAGCCGACCGCCGGGCCGTTCCTCGACTCGCACCACAGCCCCGCGTAGTCCCGGCCCAATACCCTCCCGCGCAATCTGGTACCTCTTCCCCCAGGAGCGAATGGTATAGTCGTTGTTTGCCACCCGCTCCTCGACGTGACTCAGCAGGGCCACCAGATCGTGCGCCGCCCGGAACGGTCGGTGCGGTTCGCCGGATCCCTGATAATTCGGCTATCTCATTGGAGCAAGTACTCTAGATCTGAATACCGATTGGCTTCCTCCAGAGTCTGCACCCCTGCCTTGCGCAAGCGTTTCACCAACTGGTCCTGGGTCGTCCCGAAAAAGCGCTCTACCCGCCCGTGGGCTTGGGGACCAAGCTCTGGGATGGCAAGACGCTCAGCGCTTGCTGCGAGCAACGCGTCGGAGTGCCTTTGGGTGCGGGGGGGGTGACAAAGTCAGTCCGCATCGAACCGGAACTTGCGGCTTACGCGATCGCTAACCAGCACGTCCATTTGGGCGGCGACTTCGGCCATGCCCTCTCGCCCGCGGGCGCGGACGAGCGGCATGGTGCGCAGGGCGTCGGTCCTTACTCCCTCAAGTAGGGCCCACGCTTTCACGACCTGCTCCTTCAACTCCTGGTCGTCCACCACGTTCCGCAAGTCAAACGTCCCCAGGAACTCGCGGAGCTTCTGCAGGGTTGATTCCCGCAGACGCAGCGGCTTGCCGTCCGGCTGATCGGCCAGCCGGTCGCGCACGTGATTGACCAGTTCCAGCAACGAGGCCCGCATCACCTGCTGGATCTCAGTGCAGGCTTCGGACATCGCCACCACGGCCTTTTCGCGTTCCTCTTGGAAGAATTGGGCCGAGATCTCTCAAAGCTGTTCGGGCACGCCGTAGCTGACGTATTGCCAACTGAAGGTGAAGCGAGAGCGCACCTCGTCTATGTTCGGGCGCTGTTCGAAGGTAGTCGTGTGATTGGCCCCGAAATCCTCCTGCAACGTCAGAAGAGGTAAGCCATGGACAAAGTTGATGCCCTCCTCAAGGAAATTGCAGCGATGCCGGACTTGGCGTCCATGGACCGCAGGTCCGCTAGCTTCCTGAACGATGTCGCCGAAATCTACGAGCGTCACGGGAGCGGGGCCACAAGAGTTTACCTCCTCAATTTGGCTGGACGGCGTAACCGGCCGGAAGTACCGGGCCTAATCAAGATTCTTGACAAACTGGAAGCATCCCCCGAGATTCGGACTAATCGGGCCATTGGCCGCCAGATCATCAAGTGCCTTTTCGAATTGAAGAAGGGAGTACGAACATGATTACCGAGAAAGCCTACCGCCTCACTGTTCGGACGTCAGAGCCTTTAAGGATAGGTGCCAAGAAAGACCCGCTTTCTGGAGCTGACAATCCCGTTACCCGAGTGGGAGGGAGCATCGCAATCCCCGGTTCTTCTCTGAAGGGAGCGCTCAGGAATCAGATTGAGAGCTATCTGATCGACAAGCTCTATCAGGGCGGGAGATGGCAGCCCGGAAAGGAGGAATAGAAGCCCTGTGTTCCCGGTGCCGAACTCTCTACCGACGAGAAGAGACTGATCCGTGACGGCAAGTACCGAGACCAGGATGGAACGTGCCACTATCCGTGTCCTGAACGGAGTTGCCACGGCCAGATTCACTCCATCTGTCCAGTCTGTTACTTGCTCGGTGCCATGACTCTTCCGGGGTTCCTCAGGGTTCCGTTCCTGTTTGCCGAAGGCGGCGCTGGCGAGCTTGTCGGGGTCAGGCTTGACCGCGCCACCAAAACCATACCGCAGGTCGGCAGAGGTGGTCCGGTTCGCAGCTATGAAGTGGCGCCGCAGGGGACGGCTTTTGCCGGGACCCTGTACGTGGCCCTCGCGGACACGGTCACCGGATGGGAATTCGGGAACCCGATGTCCTCGCCGACGTCATTATTGAGGGCATGAACCGCGCCAAGGGTTGCTTGGCCGAGGATGAACAAGCGCCCCCGCGGTTGCAGGCTGCTTTGGAGGAAAACCCGAGGAACTCGGAGCAGCGGTTTCGTTACGCGCTCTTGCTCTGGAAGCTCGGGTGTGAAGAAGAAGCTGCCCGGGAGTACAGTGCAGCGCTGGAGCATCCCGAGTCCCTTTGCCGGCAGTGCTTTCGCGACTGCTGGAACAACATCGGGTGGTACCTCTACCGGCAGGGAGAATATGTCAAGGCTCTCCCATGGTTTGAGCGGGCGGCCACGATTAGAAACTCCGTCCCCATTCTGCCGGAGTTGGAATCCGCGCTTGCTCTCGAAAACATGATCCTGGTCTATGTGGCCCTCAACATGGCGAAGGAGGCAGGAGAAGCCACTGTCAATTACATCGCTCGCTTTGGTCGCCTTCCTTGGCCAGAACGCCGTGCGCTTCTGAAGCTCAGCATCAACGCGGATGCTCTCTACATCGAACACTGCGGCCACGCAGTCTGAGGATGTGACAGTTCGGGTCGCGTATTATCCACGGGAGGAAACTTGCAGGGCCGGGCCACTCATCGAGGTTGTATTTCGTTTGCTTCGGGGAATACGGCGTGATGCGGTGACGCGGAAGGTCCGAGTTGTTGCGCAGCGCCGGGTCAAACGCGAAGCGAATGTCGTCCCAGACGGTGATGTCTCCGGCGGGGCATCCTTCATCGGTGAGATGACTGCATTCGAGGTAGCGGAAATGGCCAATGTTATGGACCGGCGTGTACTGGCGCGACTGTACCAGCGGCGGCTCTCCGGGCGCCGGTAACTGCGTTCCCTTGGAGAACAGCGGATCAAAAACCACGGTTCGGCCTGCGTCGGCTTCTCGCCACACCCCGAAGTGGCGAGTGAACTTGTCGCGCAGGACGTACCCTGCCTGCGCATCGGCCTGTATCGCCAAACCGATGGCCGTGGCGGAGCGAGTGTAGGCGGAGCGTTTCACCCGGCGGCCGAACACCTCGCGGAGCGTGCGAGCCACGATCGGAAGCTCGCTTCCGCCGCCCGTGACGTAAAGGGCTTCGAGATGCTGCTCCCCTGCCTGAGCCGAGGCTGAAGATCCAGAGGGGCCAATTCCGTGTGCCTCTAGCAAGTATTCCGTGGCGTGCAGGGTCTCCTGAACCAGCAGTTGGCAGCGTTCATAGAAGTTAGCGACTGGCAACGAGACCTCCGGCCAGCCTTCCCGCACCACCCCCAGGTCGACAGAGATATGCCGCGTGTTGAAGCGCAGGCTTTCCTTCTTGGCACGGCATTCTTCGTGAAGGTGAAACATCTCCGCCTGCGAGAGGATGTCCCGCTCGCCAGCGCCGATCTCCGCCGAATCGAGAGCCAACTCAGCGGGGTCTAACCGGCGCAAAAGGACCATGGGCCTCTTCAACGCCTGCGAGGCGGGCGGAAGGTGGCCCCATATGTGTCCCGCTTGCGGGGGCCGAGTGCGCCCCAATTGGGCTGAACTCGAAGAACACATCCTGCACCACAGCGATTCAGAAGCGGAAATCTTCTTCGCCTGCCTTGAACGGTGGCACAAAACTGTCGCTGCCAAGCAGGTCTCACCAGAGAAAATTACCAGCCAAATAGAGAAAATCAGCAGCTAAACCCCGCTTGAATAAGCAGGCAACGGACCCGCCTACCTGACAGTGAATTAAATCCAAACGCTACCAACCCCCTATATGTAGGAAGAAAGACAAACACAAGGAGACACGAAACGTACCCAACAAACGAAGTAGAAAGGCTCCGGGAGGAGTTCCACGGAAAGGTGGTGGAGGACTTGAAGGCAGGGACGCTCTCTTACATGGGAATCGCTTTCAAATACGGCATCGCCGTCAACACGGTTTACCACCTTGCACGCAAGTACGGCTGCCACCGCTCCGAGCTGGCTGCCAAGGCTAAGGCTATCCCGGAGGTGGGGTCCTGGAGGAAGACTGATTGCAATGCCCCGTGACTTGCAGGCTCCTTGTGAGGGAGCGAATGGTGCCCTTGAACCGAGGGTGTCCGCAAAGTGGAAAGTGAATTTCTGACAGTCCGGGAACTGGCGGAAAAGTGGAAGTGTTCTGCGACCTATATCTATCGTCGCTTGCGACCAGGACACCCGCAGTCAATCCCGCATCGACGCACGCCCTCTGGAGACATCCGGTTCGATCCCGGCATGATCGAAAGCTACTTGAAGCCTGTCGGAGAAGGCGATAAGGCAGCTATGTTGGACTCGGCGGTTCGAGGAGGAGTGAAAATGACTCGACGCCGGGATCGGCAAGGCAGCCTCCGTATTAAAGACGGAAGCTGGTGCGTCCAGTGGACAGAAGGGAACCGCCGCCCCTCCCACAGTCTGGGACGGGTGAAAGACCTCACGAAGAGCGAAGCACAGAAACTCAAGCGCGAATGGATGAAGAAACTGAACGATCGTCGTGAAGTCGCCGGAAACTCGCGCAGCTTAGCGGGCATCTGGCGTGAGCACTTTTACGACGAAGAGAAACAGGAAGCAAAGCACGAACTGAAAGACAAGAGACCCAGTACGGTGCGCGACATGAAATGGGTGATGAAACAAATATGGCTCCCGCGGTTTGGCGCACGCCTGCTCGATGGTCTGGGCGCTGCGAGCTACAGAAGTACCTTGACAGCCTCAAGCTCAAGAGGAAGACCGCCGCGAAGTACCGTACCTACCTGTCGAGTGTCCTTTCATCAGCCATTCGACTCGGGCACGGGTTGACATACAACCCCGCCCGCTTTGTCAAACTACCTGCCGAGGGCCCAGAAGAACCCTATGTCATGCCCACCGCTGAGCAGGTTGTCGCCATCCTGGACGGCTTGAAAGGCCCCCGTCACAAGATGGCCTGGCAACTGGCGGCCTGGTTGGGGAACGGGAGTGGGGAACTGCGCGGGCTGCGCTGGGAATCAGTCGTCTGGGAACACAATCTTGATCCGAGAATCGATCCGGGAAGGGAAAAGCACGCTACCCAAAACCAAGAAAGGTTATCGGAAGGTCGTGCTTACCGACGAACAGATGCAGGTACTGCGGGAGTACAAAGAGAAGAACTTTCCGGATGCCCAGCCCAATGCTTGGGTGCTTCCTGGGAAACGTCGCAGGCCCATCGACCTGGGCTGGCTAATGTCAAGGCACATCAAACCGCTCGCACGCAAGCTCGGCATTCCAGAACTTCACTGGCACGCCCTACGGCACTTGGTAGGCCTGGAGGGATTCGAACCCCCGACCCACGGTTTAGGAAACCGTTGCTCTATCCGTCTGAGCTACAGGCCCATGCTTAGTTTTCAATAAGTTGCAGATACAGCTTGTTGTTGAGTCACAGTTTGGGTCACAGATAAGCGCTTCTGGACCTCCTCCTGAACCGCCTCCAACCTCTTCTCGATTGCTTCCGATGCGGCAAGTTGTGCCTTATCGCCCGCGTGTGAGTAAATGAGGTTCACGTCATCAGTGGTGTGGCCGAGGCGGTCTTTTCGAGTGGCGATGTCCACGTTTTCATCCAGCATGATTGTATTGTTCAAATGGCGCAGAGCGTGCCAGTGGACTCCGCTTATACCAAGCGTCTGGGCGACCGGCCTAACATGATGAGTCATGACCCTATCCATGTCGATCGGTCTCCCTTTCTTGCCCGGTAATACCCAGTCGTTAGGGTCGGCGTTGGGGTAGTTCTGTTCTTTGTACTGGCGTAGCACGTTGATCTGGCGTGGTGTCAGAATAACCTTCCTGTAGCCCTTCCTAGATTTGGGCAGCGTGCTGTGACTCTCCCAAACTGATTCTGTGATGACGATACTGCCCTGTTCCCAGTTCACTGAGGACCAGCGCAGGCCGCGCAATTCGCCGCATCTGCTGCCGGTCCACATCGCCAATTGCCAAGCGACGCAATGCCTTGGGTCCTGCAACCGACCCAGTATTTCAACTGCTTGTTGTACGGTAAAGCAGGCCGGCGCCTCTTCCGGTCCCGCCGCGACGAGTTTAACTCCCCGCACGGGGTTGCGTGTTACGCCAGCCTCCAGCCGGATCGCTGCAGTAAACATCGAACTCAGGTAGATCTTCCATTTGTGTGCCGTTCTCCTGCTGACCTTGCCCGGCCCATCTCCAATCTTGCTCGCGATAAACGACTGGACCTCTCCGGTCTTAATCGAATCCATGCTGCGCTTGCCCCAGCGCGGAATCAAGACCTGCAACATTGTGTTCTTCATATCCCGGCGAGTTGACGGCTTCTTGGTGCTCAGTTCGTCTCGGTACTGGCTGGTTTCTTCCTGCCAATAGTGTTCACGGAAGAAACCTTCGAGAGTCACTGAATCACCCGCAATATCGCGATGCCGGTTGATCGTCTCCATCCACTGGCGCCTCGCTCGCTCGGCCTGCGATACGTTCATCTCATCGCGCCAACCAAGCTTGTGCGAGAGCCTCCTGTCGCCCTCCGGCCATTGGACAAGCCAGAACTTGCGCTTCCGTCCGCGAACCAGGAGCGAACCCTCCCTGTCTCGGTTCCGGGTCATTTCAATACCTCCCCGGACCGACGAACCCGACATAGGAACCGTAACCTGTTTGTCAGACGATTTCAAGTACCCAACGAGTTCCTGCTCGTCAAATCGTACGTCTCCGGAGGGCAGGCGCTTATGTGGAATAAACTGGGGGTGACTAGGGTTCAGACGCCGATAAATATAGTCCCGGCTACAGTTCCACATTCCGGCTAAATCGGCGACTTTTAGGAGCGCCTGGAGCATCGATTCGGTTACTTACAATCTTCTGTTTGTTAAGGTCATTGCCTGTGCTTGGCTTAGCACACGGTCGAGATAAATTTGCCCTCAAGACTCCTAGCCCATCCGTCAGCTCCCGCTCGCTTGCCACTCGACCGGTGGGTGCTATGGCACCAGATGATGGGGACGGGCACTTCATCCCATTTGGGCCCAGATCGAGATCCTGCACTTACCGGTTCGCAGCCTCTGGAACACACCGAGTGTCGTTGCGTGCTGCTGATCGCGCTGACGGATCGATGACCACTGAGAACTGTCTGCTAATTCTCGCGACCCAAACGAGACTAGGGGTTAAGGCAAGTTTTCTGGCGGGAGCCCCTTCAGCCTATTTAAACCAGGAGTTCTTTCGTGTCAAACGGCCTGGCCGCATGGGATCGGGGAACCATAAAGCCGCGAGTTCGGGTGGGAAAAGCAAACTGCCGAAGCTAGATCAGCGCTGACGTATGTTCTGAGAGTAAGTGTCGGGCTGACTCGAATGCCGCTCTGGAAGGCTTAGGCAGGCGCAAGCGTTTCGTGTCGCAATGCCATAACTATATGCTGGATCAATCAGTTACATGACTACCAGTCCTCCAGCATGGCATAATCATCCCATCCGTGTTGCGTTGGATAATGTTTGAGCTTCGGGCAGAGGGTGGGAGACTCGATGGTGGCTTGCGTATAGCTGGCATTCACCCCCCCCTTTTCTCTGTTGCAATGAACCTTGTTCTCACAAACGTCGACCCGCGAAAAAAAAGTTGGCAGGCGAGACGCCACGTTTGGGCATAAACGGCAGGACGGTGGTGGGCGGTAGCTCCGCCTACCCGCGATCTGTACCATTGGGCGGCATTGACGAACTTGGGTTAAGCCCCGGCCGCCGCGAGCGGCAGAGGACTGGCTTCGGAGGGTTCTGTTTGGCGAGGGCTTAGCAGCGTATCCACGTGTGTCTTCAATCGGTCCAAGGCCACCGCATGAAGTTGCGAAATTCGCGATTCATCAACCTTCATAAGCTCGGCGATCTGTTTCATCGTTAGGCCTCGCCGATGATAAAGCGTGACGATTTGACGGTCACGCTCCTGAAGCCGTGAAACGGCACGATCCAGAATTGCCAGTCGTTCGTTCCGGTAGCAGAGGTCAAAGGGATTGGGATCATCACCCGACAGGAACTCTGGCTCAATGGGCGTCTGTGCGTAGGTCGGCGCCGCTGAGAGGGTGCGCGCATCACAATCAAGCCCCGCACTCTGAATCTCGTTCAGCCCGCGGTGCCACTGCGCCAGATTCATTCCCTGCGCCGCGGCCATCTCCTCGTCCGTGACCGGGCGACCGAGCTTGACCTCCAGTTCGTGATAGAGCTTTTGGATCCTTTGGTTCTTGCGTCGGAAGTCCCGGGAGGCCGGATCAGCGCCGCGGAGGCCGTCAAAAATACTTCCGCGAATCCGGTGCCTCGCGTAGGTCTCCAACCTCACCCGCTTGCTCGCGTCAAACTTTGTGACCGCATCGACCAGTCCCAGCACGCCGTCTGAGAACAGGTCATCCAGTTCCACCTGGGCAGGCAGGTGTTTGCGAATGCTCAGAGCCACGCGTTTCACCAGGGGAAGCATGTCAACCAACAACTTCTCCCTGTCCTGAAGGGCCGTTCCCTCGTGTTCTGTCATGGGACGCAAAATCGGGGGAGGCAGGGGGCGGCGCGGTCCCGCCGACGAGCGACGGCGAAAATTGGCCACTGCCGTCGAGCTGCTCGGTTGCTGAAAAGGGGGAACGGATTGAGTTGCCATAGAAACCTTCGTCAATCTGGAACAGTCCTATAAAGGTCATCGCCTTTCGACCTTGGGCTTCATTGCCATCGTCCGGAGGCAACATTTCACCACCAGCGTGAAGCCTGCGCCTCCGTGCTCCGTGTACCACCTTGGTTTTTGTGGAATTCCTTAGGCGGGTGCTGTTGTCAGCATGACAGGATGACTATGATGACGAGTTCAGAATGAAGAGAATGGCTGCGGGCTCGTTCAAGATACGTCCCTTTATTCAAGGCCGATCCGAACCGTTTCACCGAAAGGTGCGGTTCTGCTCGAATCGGTCACCCAAAGCACTGGGTATTCCGGGGTCTCCGGATACGAATGGCAGCACAAGTCGGTGAGATAGATAAAGCAGACTGGCGCGATATTGTTCTCGGTCACCCACTTAAATGCCGGGCAGAAATCGGTGCCCCCGCCACCTTTAGGATCGAGTCGCACTGGCTCTGAGGGCCCAAACTGCTGGGTGCATTGAACCGCCGCGTCGCAGTACACCACGTGGATGGCTTCCGGCTGCGCCTCCTCGGAAATCGCCGAGATTTCGCCCGCAAACTGTTCCAGCTCGATTTTTCCGATCGACCCAGACGTGTCAACCGCAATCACGATCTCGCCCAATCCGTGCCGCTCAACAGAGGGCAAGTACAGGCCAGAAGCGATGTAACGGCGATTGGGTGGGGTCCAGCGATAATCGGACGGCGTAGTGGCGGCCACAAAATCACGCAGGATCGCGCGCCAGTCCTGCTGGGATTGGCGGCTGTCGCTAAGGGGCCTTTCGATCCCGGCGGGTTCGTGTCCCCACGCCTTGGCCGACCGCAATGCCTGTTCGGCGGCGATGCCCCACTCGTGCTCCTGGCGACGCTTCTCGGCTGGAGAAGTGGTTTGCCCGTGCTCGTCCGTCGCGTCCCAGACCTCGCCGAACCCTCCGGGCCGCGCTGACGCTGGCTCTACGGCCTCATCCGTCGTCCGCCCACGTTGATCTGAAACCGGCTGATGCGAGGGGTCTGGCTTCGGATTGGAGGGCACAGTGCCGTCTGTTCCTTGCGGACCGGTAGCGGTCCCCCCACCAGCATTCGTCTGCCGCTGTTTTGGCTTTGTGCCTCCGTTTTCCTCGCTTCTTCTCTGTAGCAACCGGGCATAGATCTCTTCCGCGCTCAAGTTCTTGAACGCAGGATCGATGAGCGCCCCAGCCGGAAGCGCGAAACCGTTTCCGATCAGAATGGGGTTGATGGCGAAGTCAGCTGCTACATTCCAAAGCTCTGAATCTCGCTCGCCGCGGCGGCACTGGTGGCCCAGCGCGCAGTGTAGGACCTCGTGGGCAAGCGTACCTTCGAGTTCCGCCGGCTTGAGTTGGTCCACGAATCCAGGGTTGTAGACAATCCGCGAACCGTCAGTCGCCATCGTTGGCAACGAACCAGCCACCAGCTTCAACTTCAAACCCAGCGTTCCAAAAAATGGTTGCCCAAGCAAGAGCTGGGTTCTCGCTTTTGTCAGCTTTTCTGCGGTGGTCGTCTGAGGCCTCACGCCAGCCTCCCTTCGCTAGGCGCAGGGAGCGAATACCCAGCCATAAACGCGGCCATGCGGTCACAAATCGCTGAGGCTGTTTTCGCGGTCTCGTTACGAATCGCCTCCGACTTCCGCAGCTCTTGGGGATCGACCAGCAGCGAGGCGCGCACCTGGGCAGCCAGCCGCTCCAGTTCCGGGTCCCCCGTGACGTTCAGCTTGGGCAGAACATCCACGAGCTTCACCAAATTAGTGACGACGGAATCGCGGAAGGGATGCTCGACCCCCTCATCTGTTACTTTGTAGGCTTGGAGGCGTTCGGCCAGGTGACTGACCGCCTCGTACAGCCGCTGCCAAAGCTCACGACTCGCGACCTGGAGGGATGCCTCGACGGCGGCGGTGATCTGACGCTTGATTCGCTCTTTCTCCTCGTCGCCCAGTGTAACTCGGAAGTCACCTGCATCCGGCAGAGGCATCACTTTGGTCTCGAAGGAAAACTTGGAGCGAAGTTCCTCGGGAGCCGGATAATCCTCCGAACGGAACAGACCGCCAAGCCGTACCCTGGCCTCCTCCACAAGCTGTCCGAACTGCTGGGTCAAGGTATCGATGGCTGGTGTGAACTGGTTCGATAGCTGCCGCATTCTCTCCGTGTGGTCCATATACGCTGCGGCTGGGAGCACGCGATAGCCGTTATCGTCCCAGGGCAGGGTCATGAAGTAGTGATCCTGACGGGCCTCGCTCACGATCTTTTGGACCTCGGCGAGCGCCGCCTTGGGGAGAAGCACTTTGTGATAGCGGCCGGCATCGGGCTGTGCGCCGTGGCGCTGCGCGATTTCCTCGGATGCTTCGGGGTCGTGTTTCCGCGCCGACCACATGCTGATCGAAAGCGAGCACAGCATAGCCCGCGAAGACAGAGATGGTTCACAAGTCGAGATCGACGTCATAACAATGCCTCCTACGTTCTTTGATAAAGGTTTCTTCCGGCAGAGAATAGGGTAAAGAGAGCGGATTGGCTCCCGGTTTGCTAGGCGATAGCGTGGTGATTCTCTATGGCGAATTTCACGAAGCCGGCGGTCGTCCGGATAGCCGGCTGGCGAAGGGTAGCATCGCGCACGCACAACACCCGAAACTCGGTGGGCAGGCGATTCAGGTACAGGCAAATGCGGTCAAAGTTGGTATCGGAGGCGCATCGGGCCAGCGCCGAGGCCACCGCGTATTGCGCCGCCGCATTCTCCGGCACCGGCTCCTGAGTGGGGTTCAGCAGTATGGCATCAATGTTGGGAAGCTCTCGAAAAATTCGGAGGAACGCCGAGAACTCGGTCGCGGCACCAGTCCCCACGGCACCGGCAAACAGCTCATGCTCCG
>Ga0208687_1000336_pt1 | contig 37115 bp, 36 predicted proteins | sample June2015DPH_6_10_FD_184695 | JGI IMG/M metagenome (GOLD analysis project Ga0208687, IMG submission 184695) | Peatland microbial communities from SPRUCE experiment site at the Marcell Experimental Forest, Minnesota, USA - June2015DPH_6_100... | ecosystem: Environmental > Terrestrial > Soil >...
ATCATCAGTTCTTTCTGGGTGGGAAGCCTCCATCCGCTTGCGCTATCATAGGCGGCACAGCCGGTAGTCGTGGTGGCTCCCGTTGTCGGAAGTGTTATACATGTACATCCCGTAAGAACAGTACTACTGCAGTTAGTTGCCTGTTTGGCGTCGCCCGCGCCGTTAGCGAATGTGGCGTCTGCCGACTGCTGGCAGTTGTTGGCGGTGAACCAGTCGGGACTGGTAGAGCCATTGATCGTCATACGCGGCGACCAAACGAGGCCGGTGTTGAGATCCATTTTTTCCGCAACACTTCTCCCGGTACCGCAATAATTTCCTCCCGGGTGGGAAGGTGTTTGGGCTGCACTGTCACAGGCGACCCAGGTAGCCTGGTAGGAGTCTACAGGGGTCGTACCGCCATTATTATAATCATCAACGCCGCCCGTTGTTTTGGGATAGCTGGCGTTGCCGCCGTTTTTCAGCGTTTTGGCAACGGCGTCGTTAAAGGGTTTGATGGCGGCGGAGTAAATACGGTTCCATTTGGCTCCCCAGTCGCCCCAGGTACCTGCGGCGTCGGAGCCGTACAGTTGACCGGAAACGGTTGCAGATGCAGTGGTAAGCCGTGAATCTACGCCGCTGTCGGGAGAATTGGGCGAGGTGCCGCTGGTTTCTGCGCGGACGATCTGCAGGCCCCGGTAGCCCAAAAATACCGCAATACACGCGAGACTCACTACAATCATAATGCGTTTTATCTGAGAACTCATAGCACCTTAATAGTGAAACAGCGGGAGGGAAAAGTCAAGCGGGTTGACGTTCAAGACTTGTTTGCAGAAGCGAGTTCTTAATTTCTTCATCAGTTACGTTGTGGCCTGGTAAAAAATCCACCGTTTCCGAATAGTCAATATCCTTAAAATATGCAAGTTGTTCCCGAAACAGTTTCTCGTTAAATTCTCCCGCAAAAATGCGTTTGGTTATGGTAACAACTGAAAGCAGGGAAAACGTTTTGAAAATAAAGTATAAATCTACGTAGTCTTTCCATTTTGCACGTCTGCCCAGTGCGTAGGCCTTCATTGCTGCAAGTGTACCGAGATCGGGTACACGGATAACATCTTCAAATTTTACAGAAAATTCGATAGCGAACGGGTATTTGAAAAATGTCATTTTTACGCCATCGACAAGCAGTGTTAATTCGCCCGGACGTTCGATAAAAACGTTTTCTATAGTGTATTCTCCCCTGATTATTTCCCTGATTTTGTCTGCATCAAAATCTTCGAACGTAAAAAGATCAAAGTCAATGGATCTCCTATGTCCGATTTGTAGCGCAATCGCCGTGCCCCCAACCAGACCGAATTGCGGGGTAAATTTTTTAATTAAAAGCAGTAGCTTCCGTTGAGATTCCGAAAGAATTTCGTCATGCATAGTGTCTAAAATAATGGCTAAAGTAGTTCTTTGTTTGAGGACTCAAATTTATCCTTTTACCACGTACGAGATCATTAAATAAGGCGTGTAATTTTTTTAAACCAAGCGCGGATTCTACCGTCTGATAATCTTCCCAGGTGCCGTAGTTGAGTATATGTTCAAGCATGCTTTTTTCCGAAAGTTTTGTCTTATCTCCCACATACCATGCCAGATATGGTTTTTGTTTGAATAAGTCTGTGAGTGTTTTCATACTGCATATATTATACCTTATTTTGTATGTTTTTTCGCAACTTAAGATACTGCCAATTGCCCATGACCACTATTTTTTCTTTCAGATCCGGGCTCATGTGCGCCTCGATTAAATGTTTTCGCAGGTGTGCGGTTTTGGCCTTGCCGAAGTGGCCATAGTAGGAGTTAAGTGAGGCAATTACCTGTGCTGTGTCGGTGTGGGTATTCCACCGATACATTTTCCGTTTGAGCGTTTTTACCACGTTCCGCCGGACGGTAACTCCCCCGGGCTTGATAAAGTACCCGACAAACGGAATGCCGTGGCGGGTCGGTTGAATTTGCGCTTTTCTGGGATGAAGCGTGAGATGAAGTTTTTCGATCAGGAATACGGTGATACGCTTTCGCCATACGCAGATTTGCTCCGAAGAATCCGCAAAAATCACAAAGTCGTCAACGTATCGCCCATAGCCTTTGATACCGAGGGTACGGGTAGCGAATGCGTCAAGTTCGTGAAGATACACATTGGCAAGAAACTGGCTGGTAAGGTTGCCTATTGGCATGCCGGTAGTGCCGTCTTTCCCGATGAGGGATTTATACGCGGGAACCTGTGCGCGGAGCCTCGGATCGCCTTTGTAGAAAAAATTACCTGCCGGATTATGGAAAATAATCGTACGGGCGAGCCAGAGAATTTCTTCTTTCCACCACGGAGGTTTGGACACCTGTTCAATCGTCCGCTGAAAGCACGTAAAAAGAATAGCCTTATCAATACTGCCAAAAAAGTTGGCTATGTCGAATAGACCGTAATAGGGGTAGGCTTTTGCATACGCAAAAAGACGCCTCATGCCGTAGTGGTGGCCGCGTCCCGGTCGGCAAGCGTACGAATCGGGAATAAAAATGTGTTTTTCCCAGATAGACTGGACTTGATTAATGAGAACATGGTGAACTACCCGGTCGCAAAATTGTGCGGCAAAAATCTCGCGGGGTTTAGGAACAGTAACGACAAAACAAATGGAACGTCCGGGTTGGTATGCACGGCATATAAGCGAATCTTTGAGTGCTGATAAGTTGTTCTCCAAATCCATTTCATATTTGAGAGCGTTTGCGGTGTGCCTTTTGGTTTTGCGGCAGTCAATATAGGCTTTCAGAAGGTTTTTGTCGGTAAAAATAGTATCACTCATGTTTGCGCCAGCTTCCGATCATTTTGCCGATTTTAACAAGATAAACACTTACGTGGGCCGATTGTCCTAATGATATGAGTTTTAACTCGGTCAGAAACCGGATACGCAGTTTGAGGCAATCAAACTGCTGGGAGATTTGCTCGATTATGAGTCCTTTTGCAGGTTCATCGCTGGAGGTTTGAGCGATAATGAAAAGGTCGATAATATTCCATGTCCGGTTGATAATATCCTGACCGAGAGAAAATTTGTACGCTTTCGGGAGATTATGAAAGATGGTGTATTCAGTGCGGAGAAGTTCGAGGATCTCGAGGTAGAGGGGCATGTTTTGGTAAAACATAATCGTGCAATCAAAGTCCAAGTAACACGGACGCAACGTGCGGAGTTGCCATTAACCTTATTATTGTAGTTCGTGTAGCCACGGTACTGGCCCGTGTTCCACGCCTGGTAGACATTGTTGCTGTTCGTGGTACTGGACCAGTAATTGTTGCTGGCGTGCAGGAATTTACCACTCCTATAACTACCCTGCATGTATTGCAAGGTGGGCAAATCGCCTTTGATTTAAAGGGTAACGCTTCCGGGAGCGTAAACATCTGTTTTGGCTAGCGGAACTCGGGCCCCTCTACGTTCATACTCGAACAAAATCTAGTATGTATCTGCCTCACGCTTTTTGCAAGAGTGACCACAACAAAAAAGGGGCCTTTCCCCTCTTTTGACAAGGGTTTCCGGCTTCGCCTCCAATAAACTTCGCTTCGCTTGCCCTTGCAAAATTCACCCTGCTTAAAAAGATCTACGTATTGGAAGCATGGGCATGCTTCCAAACAATTAATTTTCCTAGGAAGCACAAAAAGGAGGTGAATAATAAATGCAACTATTAACAAAGGAACTATTAAAAAGATTCGCAAAGATTGGCAGACAGGAAGAGATACACGATCCTATCGTCATAGCAAAGTTTTTTAATCCAGCGGGTGCGGGCACCTGGTACGCAACCGAATACGATCCAGAGTCAAAGGAATTTTTTGGCTATGTTTCGATTTTTGGCGACTGGAACGACGAATGGGGTTCGTTTGCTCTTTCCGAGCTTGAAAGCTACCGCGGCAAGTTTGGCCTCGGGATTGAACGGGATCTATATTTTGGAGAGAAACGGATCAGCGAGGTTGCGCCAAGCGCAATACAGTAAAAAAGGTCCCCGGGGCTAGTAACCCCGGGGATTGTTAATAATAAAAGGAGAAAATTATGATCAGAAGACTACCAGTTTTTAAAGGCTACACAGTTGATATGCGGCTACAGGAATTTAGAAAAGTTCCACTCAATAAACTGCCGGAATTCGTGCCATTTTTAAGTGATAAGGGCGCTCGTCTTTTTTATGAGTTTCGACAAACAGAAGAAGGCAGAAAGGAACTTAATAGGTTTTTAGGCCGGAACGATCAGGATTAGACAAGTGATGATTATTCATCTACGGCTTGGACTTGTTCCCACAGGCCCGCAAATGCTTGCTCACGAGTCGCAAGATATATGGAGGTTTGATCAAGCGATGTTTCGTCATATACCCGTTCGAGGTGCTTTTTGAGGTAGATAAGGATTCCGACCGTTGGGCAAATAAAAAGAATTGTCGGGAACGGATGGCTTGTTGCCTCTTCAAATTTTCTTTCCTCGATATAGTCATTGTATTGTTCTATCCTTCTTCGTAGGGCAAATCGCGGCGAACCTTCTTCGAATACCTCAACAAAATAGCGTTTTGTATTGCCTTTTTTGTCGACGCGGGCAAAATAAATATCCTCTAAGGGATGGATCATATAGGGATGCATTTGTAAATCAGATTTGGTGAAAAAATGGAGGGTTTGTTTGGTTTTGGTTGAATCGTTCAGGAGAAATAAATAGTAATCGGCGATAAATGAGGCATGTGCAATAAATTGGGGTGAACGGATTTTTTCTCGATAAATACGTTTTAGACTTCGTGAAGTTACCCCTTCTATATTTCGTAATACATCGATACTTCGGGGAGCCAGAAAGTACACTGCCGGCTGATTTGCTAGGCCAAGTGTTCGTGAGTAGTGTTTATTGATATACCCTTGTTTTGTTAAAATATTGAGGTGATAGTTTGTAACGTGTAGTGTTTTGAAATTAAGGAGTTTTTGAATTTGGATAGACGTTAAGAATCGAAAGCGATAAAGAGACTGAGGGATAGCAAGTTGTTGTTGAGAAAGCGAAGTATTGTCCATAGTAAGTCCAGAGAGGCAGCATCTGGAGTGATTGTATCACTCCTCCCCCTTATATATAAGGAATAAGAGGGAAAAGTAAAAATAGAAAAGGGCTATATATCGGGCTAATATTAAAAATCCGTTTGACTACCGGTAGTCAAAAATAGTATCACCTCTTATGGTACAACCGCGTGAGTAATTTGGGATGTTGGAGTGACAACTTTCTTCACTGATGATACTGGCTCTTCTGCTTTATATGGTTTTGCGTAGAGTTTACGTGACGAGGCAATAACTTCATTGACTCTATTTTGACTGTATTGAACGTGTATGGGAATGGTTACTCCTGAAAAAGGCTCTTCAGGGTTCATAGCACCGAGTTTCATATAAAAATGGAAAGAGGGAAGGTTTAGAATTTCACCTTGTTCGACGTATGGTCGGAATTGTGGCAGGATTAGTCGCTCGTCTTCAGGATTGGCCGTGCGGAAACATATAACAGTACCCGTATTTGCGAGGGTTACATTCACCAGCGAGTCCTCATCAATTTGTGAAGTTGTCTGGTGAGCAAGAATTGCACCAAGACGGTACTTTCTTGCCTCTGAGAGTATTTGAGCAAACGCGGGAGTCGCAAAGTTTTGGAACTCATCAACATACAAATAAAAATCTTTTCTGTCTTCCGGCTTCATCCGTGCACGCTTAAGCGCTGCTAACTGAATTTTTGCCATCATGAGCACACCGAAGACGCTTGCGTTGTCTTCTCCAACCTTGCCTTTTGAGAGATTACAAAGCAGTATTTTCCCTTCATTCAAAATTTTGTCAAAATTAATCGTTGATTTCGGTTGTTCCAGTATCCGTTTCGCTGTTGCAGAAAAGAGGAAGCGTCCTATTTTGTTTGTAATCGGCGAAATCATTTTTACCTTCTGATAATCTCCCGCTTTTTTAAACTCGTAGTTCCAGAAATCCTTGAGGTTTTCATCTGTAAGGTTCCGTACCACAGATGTTCTGAAGTGGGTATTGATAAGCAACTTGTAGACGGTGAAGAGTGTCGCGTCGGGAACAGTGAATGCCGTATGGATGGTGTTTCGGAGAATGTATTCCATTCTCGGGCCGGAGTATTTGTCAGAATAGATTTTGTGGAAAACAGAAATGATACTTTCAGCGATAAACTCTTTTTCCCTTATTGCTTCTTCTGGTTCTAGTCCGGGCGTTTGCTCAAGGAGGTTAATGCCCATGGGATAGCTGATATCATCGGGGTTAAAATACACGACGTCCGGTATTCGCTCTTTTGGAACAAGCGAGATCACTTGTTCGATGAGTTCTCCATGCGGATCAATCACACACAACCCCTTGTTGTGCTCCATGTCCTGCTTGATCATGGAGAGAAGCATTGTGGATTTTCCTGTTCCTGTAGCTCCAAGGATATACACATGACGCCGTCGTTCGTCCACGGTCATGCCAATTTTTGTTTCCGTCCCGCCGTATAAGTTATTTGCAAAATATATATCACATTTGGATTTTTGTTTGAGTGACAATGGCGCAGGTAACTCCCGACTATGCAATTTTGAAAGGTTTTCTGTTTTGGTAGTACTGGTATATGGGAAATGATAGAAGTCAGATAACTCCGAAGTCGATAAAATTAATGTATCTGTAAGATTATGTAATCGTCGCTGAAACAACCAATGCATCAGATTGTGGAGTGCTTTGATATTTAGGTAGTGCTTTGGGCGAAGGTTTTGATACCCTGCGTTCATAAATGGAGATAAAGCGGCGATAAAGCCCTTTTGAATTGTTGACCGGCTTGCATGTGAATCTGCTATGGTCAGAAACCTGAGCGACACAGTAAACAACTGTTGATCAATTTTGTTTTTGATCTGCGTTTCGACAATGTCTTTGTAGGTACTGTCCGGTAGTTTTGCTCCCATCGAGGGAATCGGAAGAATCGGCCCTTCTCGACCACCTGTAAAGACAAATATCATGAGTCCTACTGGAAACATGAGGATTTGTAGTGCCAGATGAAGAAAAAACAGAAAGGCCGATTCAAATTGATTCGTTCCACGAATTTCTGTGAGGATATCCTTGTCTCCCAAAAACAACGATCGCAATTTGCCAATAATTTGAGAGGTTGATCTCCCCACCGGTGAAACGACGACCTGTACCGCGACGAGTTCATCCTCAGCCAACTTTGTCATAGTTCCGGTGATGTACGCAATCGGATCATATTCCGTAAGGTTATCTTGTTTCTTGAGGGGAAACGCGAAATGTTTTGATAGACGAATATCAACAATATGGCCGTTATTATTTTTGGTATCTAAATAGTCGTTTGTTTCTTTAATCTGGATACCTGAAAGATATGAAAGCAAGGTCTTTTTGATAATATCGGCGTCATCTGCGGGAAGTCGTAGGAGGTATCGAATTCCTTTATCTTTTGTTGACACAATTTCAAATGAATACGATTTGGTGATATCGAATATTTTCAAAAGGAACGAGCGCTGGCGAAGGAGCCCGTGAATAGAGGTAAATAACTGTGTGGTTGTAAACGAGCTTTGTTCAGTTAAGGAGGGTGGAACGATCTCAAGAATAACTGCCAGTCTCTGCGATTCTTTCCATGATAAATATAGTTTAACAGCTGCATAGAACAGCCATAAGGCAAAAAGAACTACAGCGGTCAAAATGAGCAAAGGTTTATAGCTATTAAAAATATGGAGGTAAGTCGCTATATACGGACTGAGATAATTAGTCAAAGAGTTCCCCAATTTGACAAATTCTTTTTGTAGGACAATGAGGACAATATTATTTTTCAACATAACTACCCAAGTTTGGGCAGCTAGTACAATCTATTCTTACTTGCACGAATAATACTCCAGAGTAGCAATTTGTGCAAAAGGTAGACTATATTAGCCTCTTGACAACTATCGTTATTTAGATATAAACTATCTACATATAGATAATAAGGAAAGAGTTATAGCTTTGATATGAGTATAAACACTGCTGAACGATTAGACCAAAAGGAACTGGGATTGACGACCGTTACACAAACAACAGAGCAAACCCTCGATCAGCTTTTTCCAGAGCAAGAACATGAAGAAAAAGAACTCAAGCAAGCAAAAGACGTACTCGGACTATTGGCATTCGAATTTTCTGACACAGAAATAAAAACAATCGTAATGGAAGTTGAATATCTTACGGACACTTGGCTTGACGAGTTTGAACGAAAAACATTCAAGGGACTTACGCTTAAAGAATTATTACATGAGAAAGGGGCTACATGAAACCAAATAATGTTATTTATGCCGATGGCAAAAAAGCAATACTCTACTTGCGTGTTTCTACAGAAGAACAGGTTGATAATTTTTCATTGGATACCCAGGAAGAAATTTGTCGAAAAGAAGCGGAGAAACGTGGCTATCAGATAATTGAGGTTTTTCGTGAAGAAGGCAGATCCGCAAAAAGCATTACCGGAAGACCAACGCTTATACAACTTCTTGAGTATTGCAGAAGACACAAACACGGCGTTCAAGCAGTTTTTGTTTACCGATTAGACCGTGTTTCGCGTATCACTGCCGATTATCTCGCTATTCGTAAAAAACTTACGGAAAACGGCGCGATGATTATTTCCGCTACTGAACCCACTGGTGATAGTCCTACCGAAAAACTCGTTGAAACAATCCTAGCTGGATTTGCTCAACTTGATAATGATATTAGAAGTGAACGCGCAAGGAATGGTTTAAAAGCGCGGTTTTTATCTGGCATGATCGTCACTGGTCAAGTACCCCTGGGATATGAAGTAAAGGCTGGTTACGCAGTAAAAGATGCTAAAAGTTGGGATTTAATGAAAAAAGCTTGGGATCTTATGGCGACCGGAACCAAAAGCCTACAAGAGATGGCGGATATCATGAATACTTGGGGCATGCATGAACATCGGGGAAACCGTGAGTTTATTATCCGTGCTCAACGGGTAAACGTCCTGTTCCGCAATAAATTTTATCTTGGCCTCTTGACTTCTAAAACCTACAAAGAGGAAATAAAAGGCCAACATGTGCCGATGATTACTGAAGAACAGTTCTACCGCGTGCAGGCGATCATAGACGGCAGAAACCTTAATAAGGTGGCTTTAGCTAAACGAAATCACATTAACCCCGATTTTCCTTTGCGCCGTATTGTCCGTTGTGGGGTCTGTGGTATTGGAATGACCGGCGGTTGGAGCAAAGGCAGACACGCTCGTTATGCATACTACAGATGTGGTGGTGTATGCAAAGGGGTTACGGCAAAAGCCGATAAACTGGAGACCACGCTAATCCAAACGCTTAAAGAGATTACGCCGAAAAAGGAGTGCCTTAACTTGTTCATTACATTTTTATATAAAACCTACCACCAACGGCTTTCCCGCTTACAGAAAATCAAAAGTGTCGCCGATGAAGAGATGGCAACACTAAAAGCTCTTCGAAAAACACTTGTTGAGAAAAATCTGGCGGGTGTCTATTCGGATGAAGTGTTTAAGGAACAAAATGCGACTATCGAGGATCGGATGACAAAAGCGCAGATTGCCAAAGACGACGCAACAATCGACAAATACAACATTGACGATGTAACAACATTCATCAGGACAATGCTCGCAGACCTTGGAGAAACCTACAAACGTTCAAGTATAAGCCAGATCAAAGTACTCCTTGGTTCAATATTTCCATCAGGATTGTCTTGGAGCCAAAATGGAACCTTGAACCCCCAGATTAGCCCGTTATATCAATCAATTTGCCACTTTGATAACAGTGGCATCTTGCCTTGTGCCGAGGGCGGGAGTCGAACCCGCATGAGGTTTAAGGCCCCACAGGTTTTTGAGACCTGCGCGTCTACCATTCCGCCACCTCGGCGCGTCGAGATAAGAGACACTACATTTTACCACAAATGAAGCTAAATTATATGCTTTTTAACCACCAGACGGCTGCAACAACTGTAATAAGTTGGGTGAGTATTCCCCAGAAAGGAGTTGTATCGTTCTGAAAAGCCTTTTGAAAGGCAATCCACTTTTTGGCCCAACCGCTTCTCATTTTTAAGAAGAAGTAGGGACCTTCGATCAAATCAGGAAGAACCGCCGCAAAGCAGCAGGCAAGAATAAGCAGAGTACTTCCGCTATTGGGTAAGGCTTTAAAAGCTATAAACGTTCCTGAGGCGAGTGCGGTGACGGCATCGGTCGCGGCAATTACGGTACTTCTTTTAGTTGGGTTGCCAAATTTTTTGGTTTCGGTATTTAAATGGGGATTCCAATGCGGAACAGTTTCAAGGACAAAATGACTGGCGAAAGCCAAGGGGATGGCAATAAAAGGATTGGGAATACTGGAGGCTATCGCCGCCCCGACAAAAACATGAGGAGTTTCCAACATCGTGAAAATAATGTTATATAATTGGAACATGCTAGTCAACATTTTGGTCGCCATAATCGGAATTTTGATTTTCCTTTTCATCTTTTGGAAACGGCTTAAGGAGGATTATGCCTCCGAAATTATTTTCCAGTCGGCAGTTTTTATTCTTGTAGGGATTGCCGTTGCTAACCTTTTGACTTTAAGGATTTCAACTAATTCGTTTTTCTGGTCTTCGCTTGTTGGAGCTTTGTTAGGACTTTCACTGTCGATTCTGCGGTTTAGAATTAAGTTCTATGAAAGCCTGGAAGCACTTATTATCGCAGGACTTCCTTGGTTGGGGTTAGTGTTTCTTGAAAATTCAGTAACCACCCAATCTTTAAGCTCTTTCTTGGCGTTTCTGGCAATACTAATTATGGTTTTTGTTTCTTATTGGCTCGATACGCACTATAAAGGTTTTACATGGTATAAGTCGGGGAGGATTGGTTTTGCAGGAATTGCCACCGCCTCAATTATTTTTTTGACGCGGGCGGGCCTTGCCATTAGGGGAGTGGCCATGATATCCTTGGTTGGAAGGTTTGAGGCTGTCATTTCAGGAGCGATGGCTTTTTGCGGTTTTGTATTGCTTTATAATTTAGGAAGAAGTGAAAAATGAAAGGTAAAGAGACAACGGTAAAAAAGAATCAGGCACCGGGATTTCCATCATCGGTTTTAACGCCTGTTACAAATTTCCTAACGGCACGTCTTCATACTTTGGAAAAAAGAAAGAAGGAAATTTCCAAAGAGGATCCGTTTGCTGATCCCTCCAGAGTAGACGACAATGCAGCCCCCGATATTGAGGCCGATGAACAGTTTGGTCATGCAAGAACGTCAGCCATTAAAAAAGAAATATCAAAAAATATCATCGGAATCAGGAAAGCTTTAACTTTAATTAAACTTGGAAAGTACGGAATTTGCCAGGAGTGCGGAAAAATGATTGATACCGAGCGCCTCATGGCTTTTCCGGAAGCCATTCTTTGTGCCGAAGATGCCAGGGCAAAAGAGAAATAATTTTGTGGAACCCAAAATAATCTATCAGGATGAATCGTTTTTTGTCGTGGATAAGCCCTCAGGTTGGATTACCAACGAAGCCGATACAACAACCTCCCAACCCGTTCTGCAAACTTGGATCCGCGAAAATTTTGATTATCCTCTGAAGGGGAATACGGAGCTTAGAGACGGGGTGGTGCACAGGCTTGATAAGGAAACTTCAGGAATAATTATTATTGCCAAAACGAAAGAAGCCTTTGAAAAACTTCAGTCTGAATTCAAAAATAGGGAGGTTGAAAAGACCTACATTGCCCTTGTTCACGGCAAACTTACTCCTAAGGCGGGAGAAATAAAAGCTCCTGTAGGAAGACTGCCTTGGAGACGCGACAGGTTTGGGGTGATGCCTGGGGGGAGAGAAGCGGCGACTTTATATAAAGTTATCAAGTTTTATCCGGGTAATAATGCCGGACATACATTGGTCGAGTTTAAGCCCAAAACAGGCAGAACTCATCAGATCCGGATTCATGCTAAATTTATCGGTCACGCAATAGTCGGTGATGAATTTTACGCGGGCCGTAAGACCGCCAGAAATGATCGGAAATGGTGTCCCAGGCTTTTTTTGCATGCAGCCTCAATAAAGTTTTCTCATCCATTTTCTGGGAAGGAAGTTAAGTTTGAATCTCCACTTTCACAGGATTTAGAATCTTCTTTACACGCCCTTGAGGCCCAGCTACACTGAATATAGATGGAACTTACGGTAGGACTTTTCTTTGTTGTTGTTGCCGCTTGTCTCGGCGGTTTGGGAGCCAGGGCACTGAAGCTTCCGAGTCTCGTGGGCTATATTGTTGCGGGAATAGTTATCGGAGCGATTTTGCCCCCGTCACTTAAAGAAGTTTCATCTTTGGCTCAAATTGGAATAATTCTTCTTCTTTTCTCCGTTGGAATTGAGCTTTCTTTTGACAGACTTAGCCGGTTTCTTAACATTGCAGTTTTCGGAGCGATAATCCAGATGTTTCTGGTTACGCTTGTCGGAACTTTTATACTTGAGCGGTTTGGTTTTCCGTCTTTGCCTTCACTGGTTCTGGCTTTGGGATTTTCGGTTTCCTCAACCGCCGTACTTGTCAAAATTCTGGGAGATAGGGGAGAAGTCGACACGATCCATGGTGAAATAATGTTCGGCTGGTCACTGGTACAGGATCTTATTGTAATACCTATAATAGTAATCTTACCCCTTTTGGTTATTTCCGGAGGGGCGGTAATTCTGCCGATATTTTCCTCTCTGGTGAAAGCAGCATTGGTTATAATTAGTGTGGTTTTTTTAGGGAAAATTGCAGTTCCTTATTTTGTTCATAAACTTGCAGGAACAAACTCACGCGAACTTCTTCTTTTGTCATCAATTGCAGCGGCTTTGGGTACAGCGGCTGTAACTTCATACTTTGGAATTTCACCTGCTCTTGGGGCTTTTTTGGCGGGAGTGGTTATCTCTGAAAGTCAGGAAAATCATGCGGTTTTTGCGGAAATACGTCCCCTGAGGGACTTGTTTGTGGCTTTATTTTTTGTAACATTGGGATTCCTGGTTAACCCTGCCGTAATTATATCAAAACTGTTTTTAATTGTAGCTTTGGCCTTGATTATCCTGGTTTTAAAGGCCGTTGTTGTTTTTGGGGTAAGTACGGCATTTGGTTATAAGGGAAGGACTGCGATTTCCGAAAGCTTTGGTTTATCCCAGGTTGGCGAGTTTGCCTTTGTCATTTTTTCTTCTGCAATGCTTTTAAAACTAATGAGTTCTCAGGAAACTTCCATTGGCATTTCCGTGACTTTATTGACGCTAATTATTTCTCCGATTCTTTATAACTGGGCAACTCCGTTTTGGCAGAAAATGCGTACTATCACCTCCAAGTCAAAACTGCTTTCGGGACTGTTTCTTGCCGGGGAGAAGCGGCAGCAGGGAGACGCGGAATTTAGTGATCACATAATAATTTGCGGTTACGGAAGGGTGGGAAAATGGATTGGCAAGGCTTTCCAGGAATTCGGAATTCCATTTGTTGTAATTGATTATAACCAGAATATTGTCCGCGAGCTAAAAAACGAAAACACTCCGGTCTTGTACGGAGATCCTACCGAGCCGGAGATTCTTGAAGCCGCTGGAATCAGAAATTCAAAAGCGGTAATTTTGGCAATTCCGGATAGAGTTGCTCAGGAAACTTTAATTGCTTATGTTCAGACAGTTGCCCCAAATACTAAAATAATTTCCAGGGCTCATCAAGATATTGATTGGGATAAGCTAAAAGGCTTAAGAGTTGATAAAGTTGTTCAACCTGAGTTTGAAGCGGCAATCGCAATTATCCGGAACGTTACCCAATCGATGGGCAAATCAAAAGAAGAAATATCTGCCGTAACAAAAAGTTTAAGATTGTCTCGTTCGCGTTAAATTTCTTTGCCGCAACTTTCTTTTTTAAAGAAAGTGCGAAAGGTGTATGAAATCTGCCCGAAGACGTGCGTTTATTGAACGAAAGAGAAAAAAGGGAAAATTCTTTGGAATTCTTGTCAAAGTTTTTACCCCCGTTTTTTTGATTCTTGCGATCTTTGTCTTTATAAGGATCAGTACCCGCTATTGGAACGGACACGACAAAGTCAGCGTTGCATTCAGAGAGGCAAATGGGGACGCGGCCATAACGGTAATGGATCCAAAGCTTGATGAAGTAACTACATTTACTATACCGGGCGATACGCAAGTTGAAGTAGCGCGGAATTTCGGGACCTTCCGGATTAAAAATGTCTGGCAGCTCGGGATTGATCAAAAAGCCGGCGGAAGTTTGCTGCCGGAGACGATTAGAAATAATTTTCTTTTTCCGGTATTTCTTTGGAGCGAGAGCAGTGCAGAAAGTTTAGGAACCGGAAACATGGGCGGAATTTTGCATTTTATTTTTCTTCCAAAAACAACAAATATTCCCTTTGGGGACAGACTTTCAATGGGAGTTTTTGCTTTTCGTATACAGGATCTTGGCAGAAGTGAGATAGATCTTGGCCAAAGTCAGTTTGTGACAAAGGAAACACTAAATGACGGGCAAATCGGTTATGTAATTAACGGCCCGATTTCTCAAAGATTAACTGTTTATTTTTCCGATAATGATATTGCGGATGAAAATCTTAGGGTCAATATTGTTGATGCTACAGGGGCTCCAGGTGTTTCGGATAATGTCGGGGAAATTTTGGAGGTAATGGGAGGCAAGGTTGTATCGGTTGATAAGAAGTTAAGTGCCGAAAACTCGGACTGTAGTGTTACCGGAAACAACTCCGAGATTATCCGAAAAGTTTCAGATCTTTTTTCCTGCCGGGTCGTTAAAGGACAGACCGATTTTGATCTTGAAATTCAGCTTGGGCAAAAGTTTGCCGCCAGGTTTTAAATTTACTCTGGAGTTTCTTCCGTAGCCTCGACGATGGGTGTATCTTTATGAATCAGTTCTGGGGAAGTAAAGGCAACATAATCTATTTTTTCCGTTGGGAAAGAAGAAATATCCGGGGCTTTGGGGCCGCGTTCAATTTCTCTGATAAAAACAGCGACCTCTTTCGGTTCAACTGATTTAATTAAGGTTTGGTATTTATTACCGGCCTTTATTAGATTTCTAAGCCTTGCGGCGATATCGTCGGGGAGGCTTCCGATGTGTTTCCCGTCAAGTGTGTTTATTGTAACTTTGTGGGGATAGGAAACTAGTTTTACTTCTTCCCCGGGATCGAGATTTGTAAAAACAGAACTATCTCCCAAATTAAGGAGCGTTATAAGTCTGGTTTTTCCCGGCTCTTCCAGAAAAGATTCTGAAGAAGTAGGAGTAGAGAACTCACCACTGACTTTTTTTGCGGTTTTAAGTTTCTCAATAACTTTTAATGCTATCGGGTTAACCGCATCAATTTTTAAAACTTTTTTTGCCATTTCCCTTGCTTGGGAGATTTTTCCAAGTTCCGTGTAAGCTCGAGCAAGACGATTTAAGGCATCAACATCTTCGGAATTTTCCGAGAGTATTTCGAGATTAATTTTGACTGCCTCGGTCCAGTTTCCGGAGAGAGCTAAATTGATCGCAAGTTGGGCGGGAGAAGTATCCATGTATAAGTTAAGCTGTTATTGAGTATAGGGAGCGGGAGATTAATGTCAATAGGTTTTGAATAGGAGTTTTAGTGTAGATTTTGTCATAAGTATCAGGGTGAACCACATTATAGATAAGTCAGTAACGGCAGAGCCGTTTTCCACATAATTGCGGTCAAGTTTCATCCATTCCTTGAAAGAAAGCCTGTGTGATCCGTTTACAACCCAATTACTGGTTATACCGGGATTGACAAGTTCTCTAACTTTCTCTCCACGGTTAAGCTTTCGTGCCTCACCAATGGGGAATGGTCTCGGCCCAACGATACTCATTTCGCCCTTGAGGACGTTTATTATTTGGGGTAGTTCGTCAAAACCGGTTCTTGAAAGGGCCTTCCCAAATTTTGTAAACCTGGGATCATCTTTAATTTTAAAAACAGGTCCGTCAGCTTCGTTGAGTTTTTTGAGCAGGGATTGTTTTTGGGAAGCACTAGGCGTCATCGTCCTGAATTTGAATATTTTAAATATTTTTCCGTTTTTGCCAACACGGTTTTGAAGAAAAAAAATATCACCTTTCTCAGTGAGTTTAATTGCCAGTGATGTTAGAGACGCAATAGGAAGTGTAACAATGAGGATAATTATAGAAACCGAAACATCCAAAAACTTTTTTGCAAATGAGGTGTGATAATCATTCATTTAGGTCAGAATAAGTTGGCCCAGATAATCATTGCCTCTTTTAGTTTCTTGAAATATATTCCTTTCGGAAATTTAATTTTCTGAGCCAGTTCAATATAACATGATTTCGGGTTGTTTCCTTTCAAATTTAATTCCTCGACAGATTTCCATAGAATCTCATTAATTTTCATTCCTTTCAGCTCTTTTGTACGGTTATGTCCCGTGATTGAGGCTTTTTTGTGATTAACGAAAGGGGATCCATTGACAACACCGGTTTTCAGGTGATCCATTATTTTTTTTGAAAATATTCCGGCCCAAATGTCGTCGTATCTGTCATAACTCCATAGTTTTCCTTTGGGATCAGTTCCCATCATTGGGAAAAACATAATCGGTGTCACCTCCCGTTTAAACGCAAGGTTCATACTACACATCGGATAAAAAAGTCCAAATGGAATAAATTGGGTTAATGGTGGATAATTCTTCTCGTTCAAAATTTTTGGAAGTTTGATTTCTGTTTTTGCATCCAGGTCAAGTGCTCCGGACCATAGGCCGTGACTTACACTTACGGAATGAACATCTCTATTTTTGTAGGGGAAACCACGGGTGAACATCCATTTGGGGTTAGGATATGTTGCTTGCCAACCCACCGGTATTTTCCTTCTTAGATTCTCCAAGTGTTTTTTGACAAAATCTTTTTCGGCAGGGTAGCAGTCATCGTCAATCGTAATGATTACGTCCGCTCCGGCATTATAGGCTTCCCAGAAGCCAAAGGAACGAATTCCTGCATTTTTTCGGGAAAATATCCACGATTTTTTACCAAATTCTTCTTCAATATCTTTGTGGGAGAAGACGGTAACTGAGGAAAACTTTAAATCTGGAATTTTGGCTTTTTTCTCCCACCGGTCTTCAACAATAATCAGGTGACAACCTGAAAATTCATTCTTCCATCTATTTAGAAATGACAAATTTCTTATTGTAGGAATAACAACGAATACTTTTATTCTTTCATTCTTCATGGTATATATTCTATGCACCAAGTTGGTAAACTTGATATAACACTTGCATTAGGCGAATTTATCATGACACGAATCGAAACACAACAATTTTTTGAGCTTCTCTGGGGGATGACCGAAAGAGAACTTCGGGCAAGGTATAAATATACTGTTTTCGGATTTTTGTGGATTGTATTGAACCCTGCATTTCAAATGTTAATAATTGGTTTCATCTTCAGGTTTTTTATGAAAGAGCCAGTTCAGAATTATTACTATTTTCTTTTTATTGGACTTTTGATTTGGAATTTTTTCTCTTTATCTTTATCGAAAGCAACTCCCTCAATAGTTTTTGAAAGGACGCTTATAAAGAAAGCGAAGTTCTCGCGTTCGATTATCCCCCTGGCAATTGTTTTTTCTAATTTTGTTCATTTAATGGTCGCGATGGTTCTTCTTACCGTTCCGGTACTTTTTCTTAACACAATGACCATTACGAGTATTTTCTATATTTTAATCGCATTTGTTCTACTTCTTGTATTTACGTCGGGTATAAGCCTTCTTTGCGCAGCTTTAGATGTCAGATTTCGTGATGTTAATTTTTTTGTACAGGCATTTATAATTTTTTGGTTTTATGCAACGCCGATAATATATCCATTATCAATTGTCCCTTATCAGTATTATTGGCTTTGGCGTTTTAATCCGATGACTGAGATGCTTCAATTTCTTCAGCACGGTTTCTTGGGGATGCCGCTTCCCGGAACGGCGATGATTATTATAAATACTATGCTAATAATAACCGTGGCGGCTGCGGGGATATGGGTTTTCGGTAAAGAAAGTAAAAATTTTGACGATTGGGTATAAATAATATGAAAATAGATAAAGATTACGCTATTGAACTTTACGGAATTTCAAAAAAATATACTATTCATCACGAAAAACCAACTCTTGTCGAGAAGTTTTTTAAGGGACGGGATGAAAAATTTTTGGCGCTTAATAATATTAATTTAAAAATAAATAGAGGAGAAAGTGTCGGAATAATCGGGGATAATGGTTCCGGCAAGACCACACTTCTAAAAATAATAGCCGGAATTACGGCTCCATCATCCGGTATTATAAAAGCCGGTGGCAGGGTTGTATCGATAATAGATCTCAATGCCGGTTTTCATGATGATTTGAGTGGGTTTCAGAATATATATCTGAATGGGATGTTTCTTGGCATGACAAAAAAAGAAATTGATAGAAAATTAAGGGACATTATTATTTTTGCAGGAATCAGACAATTTATTGACGCGCCTCTTTTTACCTATTCTCAGGGGATGAAATTACGTCTCGGTTTTTCCGTGGCCATACATAGCAATCCTGATATTTTACTTCTCGATGAGAATTTTTCTGTAGGAGATGAAAAATTCAAAAAAAAATGCAGAGATATTATTAAAAAATTTAGAAAACAAAAGATGACATTATTAATCGCAAGTCACTGGAAACAGTTTATAGACCAAAACTGTGAACGGATAATCACTTTAAAAAACGGAAAAATAATAAAAGATATCCATCCCGGTTTAAAGACAAAATCATGAAGGAGACAACTTTAAAAAAATTTCATTTGAGAAAGGCTTATTCTATTTATCGAAACATAAAATGGTCCTTCTTCGACCACAGTTTAGTTAGAAAAGACATTGTTTATAGATTGATTAATCATTACGGAGGCGATTCAGGACATAAGATAGAAACCCCCAGCGGCAATTTAGGTTTCGGGTTTATACATTATTGCATAATAAGGAATATCAGGCCGGCAAAAGTTTTATGTATAGGTTCAAGAATGGGTTTTGTTCCCGCGATATGTGCCTTAGCTTGTAAAGACAATCGATACGGTGTGGTGGAATTTGTTGATGCAGGGTTAGATGAGAGTGATAAGAAAAGCTGGTCGGGTATAGGTTTTTGGAAAAAAACGGATTTAAAGAAGCACTTCAATGTATCTAAGCTTAATAACTGGATTAATACTTACATAATGACATCACAGTCTTTTGCGGATGCATACCCTAAGTGGAAATATGATTATATTTACATAGACGGTGACCATTCTTATGGTGGAGTAAAATTGGATTTCAAATTGTTTTGGCCGCGGCTTAATAAAAACGGGTTCATGGTGTTTCATGATGCAACAGTTAAAAATTGGGGATCTTTAAAAGGATTCGGTGTCTGGAAATTCCTTAAAGAAAATAAAAATAGACACAAAATAATTTTTCCTCTCAATGAATCCGGTCTGGCAATATTGCAAAAGTAATGAATTAAAATGTTCGGAATTAAAACTTTCATTCAAAAAAGAATTATTTACCCTTCGTATCTTTTTCCGGAAAAAAACGGTAAATTTCCGTCGAAGCCGGTTTCCCAAATAAAAATAAATTCCAGACTTTTTGCCTTAGAAAACAAACTAAAAGAACAAAGGAGTCTTTCGGGGTATGGCAATCTAATAACTTATCCGCGTCGAGATGCAATAAATGTTTGGAAAAGATTGATTAACCTTAACCCCAACAATCTTGGTAATTGGTCTATTCGGGAAGTTGTTCCCGGACACGACGCGGCGGAAATTGAACGGGATTTAATTTTTAAAATGGTTGATCTTTATCATGGTGATAAGAAGAACCTTGAAGGATATGTAACCAGTGGAGGAACTGAAGCTAATATTTTTTCGGCTTGGGTCGGCTGCAAAAGTTTGCAAAAACGTGGTATCCAAAGACAACAAATGTGTTTAATAAAAACCAGCCTTACACATTATTCAGTCGGCAAAGCAGCAGATGTTGTAGGAGTACCAACCTACGTAGTTGGTTTAGACGAGAAGGAGTGGTCCATGGACGTTAACGGTTTTGTTAAAAAGATCGAAAAGTTATCAAAAAGCGGTATGAAGGGTTTTCTCATTCCTTTGACACTGGGTTATACGGTTACGGGAACGGCGGACCCCTATGAAAGAATATGTATAGAGATCAAGAAACTTAAAGAACAATATGGAGTGGAGTTTTTTGTTTGGATGGATGCAGCCTTAAACGGGCTTATAGAACCATTTTTAAATAAAAAATTCAGCCCCTTTGAATTATCGGAAATTCAAATTTTTTTGACCGATTTTCACAAATTTGGTTTTGTCCCGATTCCGTCCGGGGTAGTTTTATACCGGAGGAGACTACGAAATTTAATTGAAAAGCAAATTGACTATTTGGATGAAAAAGATAATACCTTGTTAGGATCGCGAAGCGGTATAGCTCCGGTTGCGTGTTGGACGATTATAAATACATTAGGCAAGAGTGGATTTAAGAAAATAATAAAACGTAATCTAAACAAGAAACAACAATTTATGAGTATATGCAAGAATAGACACCTTTCCATTATCAATAGTGAACGCAGTCTAAACTGTGGAATTATCTTAAAAGATATGGCTTTATTTGATAAGAAATTTTCAAATAAATACGGCCTTAACTTTAGGAAGATGAAGTTAATGTTTATATCAAAAAATTCTGAATATAATATTGCAAAAGCATTTTTTCTGAAGTAGCTTAGCCATATTTCAAAAAGGCAATTATTATTATGCTTATAACTTTCACAACGACTCAACCTAATATTCCCCTCAAAATCAAAGATTTAGAAAGAATCGGCAAGTTGGAAGTACTTAAAGGAGTTTATAATAAAAGTGCCAAAACAAAAGATATCCTTTCGAGAACAGAGATTTTACTTGCCAACCCTAAGTATTTTGGAGTTATTGACAGGAAGGTTATTAGTTTATTTAAAAATTTAAAATATCTTTTTTTAATGTCCTCGGGGTTTGACTGGGTGGATATCGATTATGCCAAATCCCGAAATATTATAGTTGGGGGAGCTAGGGGGACAACTTCTATAAGTGTTGCCGAACATGCTTGGGCTCTCGCTCTTACGTTGGCAAAATCTCTCCAAAATGTAACAACCAATTCCGCCGGAGTTATTAATACGCAGATTCATGGAAAAACAGTGGGGATATTTGGTTACGGATACGTTGGAAAGGCAATAGCAAATATTGCACAAGGCTTCGGTGCCGAAGTTTGTTATACCTCAAGCCACAGATTAAAAGATTTGAGAAATAGACGATTTTTAAATAAAGATGAACTATTAAGGAAATCCGACATAATATTTCTTTGTTTGCCATTAACAAAAGATACTAGAAATTATTTAAGTTCGGGTGAAATAGAATTATTAAAAAAGAATGCAATATTGATTAACACGGCAAGAGAAGATCTGGTAGAAAACAAACCGCTTTTTAAGGCATTGAAAACAGGTAGACTTTTTGGTTATGGGATTGATACGGATAAACGAAATTCAACTTTCCTCAAAAAAAATAGGCAACTGCGCATTGTATCAACATTCCACGCGGCGTATCGGACCGCAGAAGCGCTTGAAGCAATATATTCCGATACTGCAAAAGATGTTGAAGCTTTTATAAAAGGGAAGCCGCTAAGTATTTTATAAATCTGGATCTCAGTAAATTTTCAAATCTCTTCAGATCGTGTATAAGAAGATTTATATTATTGTAGTTGAAATCACCAACATTATTTTTGCCCCAGTTATTTATAAAAATTGTTTTAAAACCGAGTTTACCGGCAGGAACTATGTCCTGTTTTTCGGAGTCGCCGACATAAATTACATGGTCAGGAAGTATCCGGCCAAGGGATTTTAAAAGTAAATTAAAAGATTTTTTTGAGGGTTTAAGCTCGTCGAGGTCATTGGTGGTAATTATTTTGACGAAAACTTCCGACGGATTTTTTACTCCCAACTTATGAAGAGAGTTGAAAGTTTGTTGGATATCGGAATTTGTGAATAGAAAATTTTCCTTTGAACTTATTTTGAAATAGTTGGCCAATTTTAAGTTTTGACGAACGTATTTATCCTTTACGATTCCTTTTTCGATAGTAAACATAAGTTTTTTTGTATTTAAATTGCCGGTTTCCCGGATAATATCAATCCAATCCACCCCTTTTCTTTCGAGTTCAATAAAATTATTTTTATTATTTTTGCTTTGCCTGACATAATACTGAATATATTTTTTACGAAGATGATTAATAAGCGAGGGATTAAAATACAAAGTACCGTCCAAATCCCAAACAATTATTTTTGCGTGCGAATAATCCTTCAGCAGCAAAAGCAAAGTTTTGTATCTTTTTAATTTTTTTGATAAAGTCATTTTTGCAAATCTGCCTAATAATATTTGCTTCGCGGGAAATAAGCAAGAAAATGATTAATATAGAGATATAATGAGGTGGAAAATTTGCTCTCTCGGCGAGCATGCTAAATTATACATAAATGTCAGTGACTATAAAGCAAAAATTTAAAAAAATACTTGCCAGGCACTACGAAGATTTATCTGCAATAAAAAGCATTGAGACCTTTCTAAAGAAAAAAAGAGGCTATGTTATTCGTATGCCCAAGCCGGGATCAGACATAATACATTTGGTTTCAGGGGGAATGGATTCAATAACCACATGGGCGATTCTTATGGAAAAATATAAACTAAAGGTTCACCCCGTGGCTATAGAAACAGGCCAAGGTAAACACAAATCCGAACTAAGATCTCTTTCGTTTTATTCAAAAATGTTTAAGAAAAGATACCCCGATTTATACGTTGAGCCCTTTAAAATTACGTACCCCTCATCTCCTCCCGAGATAAAACAGATGCTAACGGTTGATTTAGAGAAAACCGTACACCCGGATGTAATTAAAAAGTATTTTAATGCCAACAATAATACCGTTATATTAAAACGAAAATTTTTATATCCGGCATTTGTTGCCTTTCCAGCTGCACGGGTTGCACTTTTCTTTGAAATGCAAAGGAATAAAAAAATCAGGGCTATTTCAACGGGAATTCTTCCGTCCGATGGTTATTACAATGAAAGCCAAACTTTGACAGCCTTACGTGGAGCCATGTTTGCTCTTTGTACATTTACTAATGATTACAATTGGCAGATATTCAGTTTGTGTTTTGAGAAAGAGATACACAGTCTTTATACAAAAGCCGATCTGGTTAAGTGGGCTTACGCAAACAATCTTCCGCTAGAAAACACATATAGCTGTCTGATGAACTTCGATAAAAACTGTGGGATTTGCGTCAATTGTCAGGTAAGAAAAAAAGCTTTTAAAAAAGCTGGCGTTAAGGATATCACTGAGTACGAAAGTGAAAGCATCTCCGTCCATAAGTTTATGACACAAAAATTGGCAAAAACGCATAATCTGGTAAAATATAAACTTCTTCATAAAAAAAAGATAATTATTAAAGATTATACTCAATAAAATATTGCGGCATTTTATGAAAGCGTACAGTTTACAATATGAATAAGAACTTAGGATATTTTACTGCTCTAGCTTTTTTTGACATAAACGGAAAAATTACGGCACGAGGGCTTGCATTTCAGAAGTTATTAGTTTATCCGTAAGTTATGTCAAATTATTTTTTAAACATATTTGAAACCAGATTTAAAAAGTTATATGGCAATGGAATTTTCAATTTAAACGACGATATATTGTCAAATGCTGAAGTATTGGATGCTATCGAAAAAATGCCTGATGACGGCACCAAGGAGATTGCTAAATTTGTTACGACCAGGTTTGGTTTAAACAAAAAAATAAAGAAAATAGTTATCTTGGGTTCCGGTAGCGGAAAATTAGGAACCCGACTGGCGGATTACTTTAAAAATTCAATAATTGTAGATATCGACAAAAGCAGTCCCGTTATAAAGAGATTAAAAAATATTTTTAATAGGGACAAATTAAGAATGCCAAAACTTGGTGACGCACGTAACATACCGCTTGAAAAGGGTAGCGTTGATTTAATAGTTGCCTATAGCACCCTGAGGTATATAAATGATAGACGCAAAGTAATAGAAAGTATCAATAAGATTTTAAAATCTGGTGGCTATGCCGTAATTGTAGAGGCAAGAGCAATAGATGTGGTGGAGGATATTGAATCCACCCTGAAAAATAAAAGAATTGCTTTTACCCGTAATACGGAAAATAATATTCTTTTTTCGAGAACAAGTTTTTTTTATTACCTGGTTCTGGAATCTTCTAAAAACAAGATTTTGAAAAACAGGATTGAAAAAGTTGAAAACAAGAACAATTCGAGTTTTTTGGAGGCGGCTTTGAAATGTGCAGGCAAGTATAAAGGCTCGCTTTATTATGTAAGCTGGCAAAAGAAAAATGGTTAAAGACTTTCACTTAAATTTTGTTGATATCGACAATAGGGAAGTAGAATCCGTTAGACGGGTGTTATTATCAAGGCACCTTGAACGGGGTTCTGTTACAAAATTTGTTGAAAAAAAGTTAAAACATTTAATTAACGTTAAGAACGCAGTTTTAGTTAGTAATGCAACAGGAGCACTAATCGCTGGCCTAAAGGCATCGGGAATAGGATTTGGAGATGAAGTTCTAACCACACCTTTTACATTCGCGGCCACAGTCAATGCGATTTCTTTAGTAGGAGCAGTTCCTGTTTATGTTGATATTGACCCGGAGACTTTTAATCTGGACCCCGAAAAGATTGAAGAAAAAATATCCAGAAGGACGAAAGCAATATTGACTGTTGATCTTTTCGGACTTCCTTGCGATTACGAAAAGATCGGCGTTATTGCCAAGAAACACAATTTGGTGGTTATTGCCGATTCGAGCCAAGCCTTCGGTTCTTTATTTAACAATAAGTACTTTTTTCCTAATGTAAGTTTGCAGGTTTTTTCATTCTTTATCTCGAAAGTTATAACTGCAGGGGAGGGAGGTTTGGCGATAACAAATAACAAGGAAATTGCCGATAATTTCAATATATTTATCAACCATGGCCAGAAAAGAGGCAGTAAATATAAGTTCATTGCCTGTGGATGGAATTTCCGGCCAACCGATATCGAAGCGGCTATCATTAAGAGCCAGTTGGGAAAATTAAACAGGATAATTTCAAAGAGGAAAAGGAACGCTAGATATCTTACGCAAAAACTTAAAAATACAAAAGGCCTTATTCTTCCCTCTGTTGGGATAAACCGGGAACATTCATTTTCCAGATATACGGTTAGGATTGGTAAAGATTTTAGGTCAACACGCGAACAAGTTATTAATTATTTGAGGAAAAATGGAGTTGAAACTGATGTTATCTATCCCAAACCTTTATATTTTTATAAACATTTATCTTTCGGGTTTGGCAAAGGAAGTTGTTTAGAATCCGAACGAGCTTCCCGTGAAGTTTTGACAATTCCTGTTCATCAAAATCTTACGAATAAGGATTTGGGCCACATTTGTAAATGCATTAAAGATAAAAGCTAGTGAAATCGGGCGCCGGCTCCATTTTTGATACATCCGTCCGTGTTTGCCCGTAGATTGCATGCGAAATTGATTATATTTATAATGACGGATACCCGCGCGTGATGTACAACAAAAAGACATTAATTCAGAAGTGCCCCATATTTTACAATTCGTTGTCTGTAACTAAATTTGACGGGTATTCATTTATATTTATTCACCACCTTACTCAAAGTAACGCTCCGTTTTTAGCGGCTTGGATAAAAAAGGTAAAAACAATTGGAGTTATTTCAATACCTTATTCGGAAGTAATGATGGTTAAAAAGAAGTTGGGCAGATTGGTTAAAGTATTTTCGCCAAAAAGCGTTGATCAAATTCCCAAATTGTTGTTGGAGCTTAGCCAAAGAAGTCCGAAGGAAAAAATTGTCCTTGTTGAAGTTGGCGGATATTCATCACTAGTTTCAGATAAGTTAAAAAATGTCGTTTTTGGAATTGAGGACACCTCACAAGGGCACTGGCTGCAAGTTAAAAACCACAATCTTAGGTATCCTGTTGTTAGTATTGCAGATACAAAAGCCAAAAGAATAGAAGATCGGTACGTAGGAGAGTCGATAGTAAGAACTATCGATCACGTTTTAAAAAAGCATAATTCTGTTTTTGGAAACAAAGAGAAAATTTATTCGGTTTTGTCTTACGGAAGAATAGGCGAATCCGTTTGTCTTGCTCTGAGGGACAGAGGAGTGCGCCCTTACGTCTTTGACACAAATATTTTCAAAAGGGCCCTGGCTATCGCTGACGGATATTTGTCTTCGGAGCGAAGCAGGCTTCTTAGGATATCCGATGTAATAATAGGTTGTAGCGGTAGGCGAAGCATAACAAAAAACGATATTGGTCTACTTAAACCCGGAAGTTGTCTTTTTAGCGGTTCCTCCAAGCAAGTCGAATTTGAAGAGATTTTAAATTATATGGACCGCGACTCGGGCGATAACCAACTGAAAGTATTAGATTTCGGAAATAAAAAAAGTTGGATTGGATATTTTGGGCAACCGATCAACTTTTTAGATACCACAGATTCAGAGATGTTTGATGTACCGTTCGCCTTGCAGGTCGAGTGCTTCAACTACTGGAAATCAAGTAAGTTAGCGAATAAAGTTTACACTCTCCCGATGGTATATCAGCGAAAGATTCTGGATCTTTACGTTAAATTTAATAATCATAAACAGCTTTAGTTATGTTTAAGAGTCAAAGAGTATTCAACAAAAAGATACAAATTTTTATATATATTGTCTATTTTACCTTTGCTTTTTTTGGTTTGAGGGAGATATCAAATAAAACTGCCTATCAGCCAAATGAATATGATTATGTTGCTAGGGGAGCATACTTGGATTTATTTTCTCAGTACAACAACAAAAATTATCTATGGGAATTGTACGATTCTTATGTTCAAGAAAAATTGCCTAGTTACATATACCAAATTTCATTAAAGGTCCAAAACGTACGCCCGATATTGGAAATTGACAACCTTAGCATAGCTCCGTCTTGGTGGTACGGAACTGGCAGCTGCCGCCCCCCTAATTATTCAGATATAAATTGTCAAACGATAACCTCAGGTAACTGGACGTGGTCTATAGACGGAGTTACGCCAAAAAAGGTCAGTCAAGAGATAAATGCCGGACTATTACCGTCACAGGCACCAACGGATTTGGTTTCGATTAATGCCGCGCGCAACGTTTCTTTAATATTTTCATTAGGATCTTTAATACTAATTTGCCTAATTGTGAACTATTTTTGGGGTTTCATTTCAAGTCTAATTGCGTCCAGTATTTTAATTTTTTCTCCTCTTTTTGAAACGTCGACGCTTAGGGCTCTTGGGGATACATTTCTTTTATTTTTTCTACTTTTATCCTTTTTTCTGACGGTGATTTGGTATAACAGGACAAAAAATCTGCGAATATCAAAAGCGGTGATGTTAAGTATTCCGATCGGTGTCAGCTTCGGTCTTGCTATGGCATCAAAATTAAATGGATTTGTCAGTCTGATTTTCTTTTTTATATTATCGGTAATTTTATTTTACAAAATTCCAAAAATCAGGCTAAATTTATTTCTCTCTTTCATAACTGTTTCTGCGGTAATGCTTTCTGTTTTTGTAATTCTTAATCCCTTTGTTTGGAAAAATCCTATCGAAGGGACAGCTTTTATGGTTCAACACAGGTGGAATGAAACTTTATATTATCAGGTCCAGCCGGGTTTTAAACCGATTCTAACATTTGGAGAGCGTTTATATTTTCTATTGGCACGAACAATACTGCCGGGAGGAGACTATGTAATTCGAAATCATGGAACCCCTCTTGGTTTAATTTTGTTTTTGTTTGGCGGTTGGGGATTGTATTCCGATCTCAAATCCAAAAAAAATAAACTTAAAATTTTCGCAAAACTTATTCTGATTTATGGTCTGATGATGTGGATTGTAATGGGTATTTATTTGAAACTGGATTGGGATAGGTATTACTTACCATTTGTGCCCTTTGTTGTTATTGTTAGCTCCAGGGGGATTGTTAAAATTGTGGAATTTTTTAGGTGGTTTAAAAATAAATATCTGCAACGCGTCTTCCTAGAGTAACTGCGTAGTTTGTTTGACGGTCCCATGGATAAACTTGTTGTAAATTGGCAAGATAAACATTCTTAAGTGGGGTGACAAAAGGAAGGATCTTTCCGGAAAAGTTTAATGTGACAACTGGTTGGGCGAACGGAACCTTAAATACCATTTTGTCGATAAGGTTGTCCTTAAAGTGCGGGTTAAGCATATTTAAATACGGCTCATACTCGTTTAGTAGGTCATCATCCGATAGCGAAAAATAGCGATGAGATGAACTTAGATAATTTCCTATGTATATTAAATGGTGATTATTGTAGTGTGACTTATCTACAAAATTCGTATGTTCTACTACTGCTATAAATGGGTATTTTTTTTCGCACACGCTTAGCCAATAAACACCTGATGGGAAAAACGCTTTTTTGAGTTCAATTATCATGGTTATTGCGCCAACTCCCTTAACGTCGAGCAGTTTTCGCTTATAGTCTTCAGGTAGTTGAGGAGACATTTTTGTAAAAGGCGCGTTTGGTAAAGTTATGATTAAACTGTCAAAGGAGTGTTCCCGGCTACTTGTATGTACAAGAACTTTGTTTTTTGGGATGTTAACAACTTTGATAACATTCGTATTATAGTGAATCAACCCACCCCTATCGATAATTTTTTCTGCTGTTTTGTTCGCTAAATTTTGGAATCCTCCTTCAGGATAGCCGAGACGGGCGGACCGGCTTTTAATTCGAGCCCAGAACCAAGCCATGGAGATTTTCTTGGAGTTTTGGCCAAATTTAGAAATAAGGAGAGGCTTCCAAAATAGGTTGTAGGTGTGCCTGCCCATCATTCTTGATAACCATTCTTCTGCCGAGACTTTCTCTAACGGCTTCCAGTTTGAAATAGATTTAAGATACCCGATAACAGCACCCATGCGGGATCGTTCAGATAAAGTTAGCTTCGGGAAACGTAGCAGTTTTAACGGTGAGTCAATTTGGAATATTTCCTTATCAATAAACCAAGATGTGTTGGGTAAAGAAAATGAAAATTTTACGTTAACCTCATCGGCGAGTTTTTGTATATCCGTATCACCCGTAAAAATATGGTGGTAATGTTTTTCCAATGGCCAATTCCACCCCGCTTTTTTAAATCCGGTCGCCAAACCGCCGGGAAAGGATTCCTTTTCCAGTAGCGTAACTTTATGTCCTTTTTTTTGTAATTCTAAGGCTGCGCTGAGGCCGGTAAAACCGGTTCCGATTATTCCTACATTCATTTTTTTATAGTACATCTTTTTTTGGAGAGTTTATTTCCGGATTGCAGTATTTTAGAATCTCCTCGATCTTTCTTTGCCAGCTATTTTCTATAGCTAACCTTTTTTCTTGATGCTTGTATTTTTCTGGCCAAGGTTTGGATAAAAGATGCTTTATAGTTCTTTCCCAATCTTTGTAGTTGTTTTCTGTTTTAACGTAGTTGGGAAACTGTTTAAGTTCCTCGATGGGGGTAGAAATAACTGGTTTTCCTAGATAAAAATATTCAAAAAGTTTTGCAGGATAGCAATATTTATTAAAGTTTTGAGAAATATCATAGGGGATAATTCCGATGTCAAACTGTGAAATTATTTCGGGAATTTCTTCTTTTTTCCAACTTTCGCCCGCCGTTACATTTATTAGAGAAAGAATTTCTTTAATTTTTGGTTGGACTGTGGTGTCAGACTTGCCCCACTTTTGTATCGGACCCCAAATAACGAAATTCCATTTGGAATTATGTTTTATAAGTCGAAGTAATAAGTCAAAATTAAGTCTTTTGTTAACGCCTCCAACAAATCCAATAACTGGTTTTTTTAGTTTAAGGACAGTATGTTTATATTTCTTTTTTGCAAAATCTAAAATTCTAAACCCTTGAGGCACAAGTTTTACATTCTTTCTGAACTTCTGTAAATGGTTTTGAAGAATATGTGAATTGACAACTACCAAGTCAGCTTTTTTACAAAGCCACTGTTCATCATGCCCTCCAAAAAAATCGACACAATCATATAGAAGGAAATATTTTTTCCCAAAATATTTATAAATGGGGGAAAGATTTGGATCAAAGATCCAGAAAACTCTTTTTCTGCATTTTCTAAGGATGTAGACAATTTCGGTAAAAAACCGCAAGAAAAGTAGGTTAGCGGAAAAATTTAATTTTTCAATAAATTTAAATCTGCGGAATGGGATAAAGTATATTGGGCGGACCAAGTAAATGTTCTTTGAATATTTACTTGTTTTTTTTGGAAAATCGTGGGCATGAATTTTTTCTTTTAAATATACAGTGTCTCCCCACAAATAACAGACGATAATGTTACCTTTTTTAGAGAGCTCGAAAGCTGTTTGATTTAAATAGTCTGTCGACCAATTCCAAGAGACATTAAACGGTATTACTATGATATTTTTTCTCATTTTAAAGTTAAGTTTGCAAATCGTACCACTTTATACAATTAGGTGTAAAGATTTTCAAAATTTTTGGCATTTCAAGAAAACCATGCTTATATAGCATTTATATTGGATTATCTGTAAAATATAACCGCACAAAAATAGGTATGGTTGAATCGATAAAACAACTTCTTTTATTGGTTAAGAACACAAAGAAAGACTGGTTAATTCCGGTTATTTTATTTTTTATTATCGTGGCTATGCTTATCATTGCTTCTCAAATTGTGCCAATACCATTCTTTATATATCCAATTGTATGAAAAGATTAATCACAGCCATAAATACTTTTATGATTCAAGTTATTTTGTTCTTCGTATATTTTGTAGCCATTGGAATCGCAGCCGCACTTTATAGACTACAGAAAGCAAGTTCAAAGAATCACGGTTTATGGAATAAGAAAAATTTCCCAGCAAATCGAGATTATTTCCTGTCTCCTTATTGATATGTATATTCTTGGAATCTCCGCGTTTTATCATGATAGTGCAGCATCCTTACTAAAAGATGGAGTGGTAATAACTGCAGTAGAAGAGGAGAGGTTTACAAGAATTAAACATGACAATTCTTTTCCATACAAAGCCATTGAATATTGTCTTGTTAGTAATAATCTATCTATTAAGGATATTAATTATGTGGCTTATTATGAAAAACCACTTTTGAAATTTGAGAGGATTTTGGAAACTTTTGTTGAAACCTATCCTTTTTCATTATATCCGTTTATAAAAGCTATACCGGAATGGTTGGGTGAAAAGATAAAGGTTGGTGCAATTATAAAGAAGAAACTTGGATATAAAGGTGAAATATATTATATTCCCCATCATTTATCTCACGCTTCTGCAGCATTCTTTACCTCTCCTTTCAAGAGAGCGGCGATATTAACTGTGGACGGGGTTGGAGATGTATCAACCACGGATATGTGGATGGGGGAGTTAGGTAAAATAACAAATGTTGGCGAAATTTTCTTCCCAAACTCTTTAGGACTTTTTTACTCTACATTAACTGCCTTTTTGGGTTTTAGAGTAAATAGTGATGAATACAAAGTGATGGGTCTCGGTGCTTACGGTAATCCTACCTATAAACAAAAACTAGCACGATTGATTAAAATTAATGACGATGGCAGTTTCGAATTAGATTTAAGCTATTTTGCATTTCGGGAATCTTTTCGGATGTGGAGCAGAAAATTTGAATCAGAATTTGGAAGCCATCGAAATCCGGGGGAACCAATAACTCAGCGACATAAGGATATGGCTGCCAGTTTACAAGTAGTTACTGAGGACGTTTATTTTGGAATTCTCAATAATTTGTATAAAAAAACGCATATCAAAAACTTATGTATAAGTGGAGGTGTTGCATTAAACTCTCTTGCAAACGGGAAGATTTATAAAAATACTAAATTTAGAAATATTTACGATTTTGGACCCGCCGGGGACAGTGGAACTTCTCTTGGCGCGGCACTCTTTTTATATACAAGTGTTTTGAAACATCCAAGACCAAAAGCTGTCAAAACGCTTTGCTTAGGATCCGAATATGCCGAGAGTTATATAGAGCATGTTTTGGAAAAAAATGGTCTGAAGTATGAGAAAATTGACAACCAAAAGATGTTAATTGACAAAGTTGCGCATAACCTTAAAAAGAACGACGTAATCGGATGGTTTCAAGGAAGAATGGAGTTTGGCCCGAGGGCTTTAGGATCCCGATCCATTTTAGCAAACCCGAAATCTGCAGGCATGAAGGATGTTGTTAATAAAATTAAGAAACGCGAAAGCTTCCGTCCATTTGCGGCATCAGTGCTTCAGGAGAAAGTTCAAGAACTCTTTGATGTACCAGAAAAGAACCACAAGTCACCCTATATGAACTTTTGTTTTGAGGTAAAAGATGAAGCAAAAAGAAATATTGCGGCAATAGTTCATGAAGATGGTACATGCAGGATCCAAACGGTTTGTGAGGATAACGGCTTGTTTTATAAGTTAATAAAGCGATTCTATTTTCTAACTGGCATACCCTGCCTTTTAAATACAAGCTTTAATTTATCCGTTGAACCGATCGTTGAGAAACCGGAGCAGGCAATATATGATTTTACTAATAGTTCTTTGGATGTGTTGGTGATAGGTAATTTTATTGTTACAAAGTGATATGAAATTAAACCGCAAAAAACTTGTAGGTATAATTACCGTCATTGAGATTTTGGCGATTATAGGAATAGGCTTTTACATGTATAAACGGTGGGAGGCTGCAAAGTATGTTTTAAGTAAGGTGGTAGTTACGCCGATATCTAAAAACGTCCTACTTGATGAACCGACCTCTGAACTCAAATACTTTTATGAGTTGACGCCAAATAACAGTTGGAGCGATGAACCTTCGTGGTTGGGTTATAAAGCAGTATATACGATTAATACAGATACGTTGAATGAACGTTACGATTATCAGTTGAAAAAACAGGACGGTGTTTTCCGGATTATAACTCTTGGAGACTCTTTTACTTTTGGGCAATATGTGAGTACGGCTGATAACTGGTCGGAGGTATTGGAAGACAGTTTAAACAGGTTGAACTGTAAAGGGATAAAAAAGTTTGAAGTAATTAATTTAGGAGTACCAGGTTATGATGTTGAGTATATTGCACAAAGGTATGCAATAAGAGGGGAGAAGTATAACCCCGATTTAATTATTTGGCTCGAATCTGGCTCTGGTTTCAATCGGATTAATGAACTCCGTGTTCCCTATGAGCAGAAAATCGCCCAGACATTGACGCAACAGGAAATAGCTAACGCGCAAAAGCAGGGTGATTACTGGTTAGCTTGGACTAAGGCAGATGGGGAAGTGTTTAAAAATTATACTGGTAGTCAGATAGCGGAAATTATTGGTAGGGCATGGCAAAAATTCTTTCTGTCGCGTGGAGATACGAAGGTTTTGGTTGCCACATTCCCCTACGTTACTACCGAACAACTGAAACAGTTGAATTTTTGGTTTCAGGGTCAGAAGAATGTGTCAATATTTAACGATTTGCCCGATGTCCGTCTGTCAAATTTGCACGTAGCCGATGGCCATCCGAGTATAGAGGGTCATCAAATGATAGCGGAGAGCATTCTAAATTACCTGAAGAATAGTTCTATTATTTCCTGCTCACCTTAAATTTTTAATCAAGCTTAAATGATACATCAGTTGTAAAAGATGGGGATGTGACATTGCATCTTATTGCCGGGCATTCTTCTGTCTTAATGATATTCCCGGTTGATGGATTAAACCACTGTATTTCTCCCTCACTTTTTGTGGATATTGTTAAAGTAAACGTTGTAGGGGTAAACGGGCTAGAATAGTGATAAAAATACCCCGCATTAATACTGTCTGAAATTAGTCCGTATCCTCTTACTCCAAATTTATCGAGTGCATATTGAACACTTTTTGAATCTAATGGAAATGATTGTGAGAAATTTTGGAGTATGCGGGTATATGACCGCTCTACATCTCCTAAATAAATATTTGCGTTTAAATTTTCCCCCACTTTTATGTTGGTGGAGTCGGATTGATTCCAAAACATAAGTATGCCTTGTTGAAAGAAAGCTGTCCATGCACGAATTCGCATACGATCTGCAGACGTTTGATCGTCGTTGGATTGGTAATTGCCCTGCTCTGCAAAGACCACTGGCTTTGGATAATTTTCGAATTGTTGAATGTGCTGGACAGTCGTTAAATCGGACTGCGATATGTTTTCGGTTTCATACCAGTGTGGGGCGATAATGTCCGAATCTCCGTAGTTATAAGGTTCTGAGCTTATGCTTATTGGTCTGTTTTCATAGTCAAGTGACCTTATTTCATCGGTAAGAAGCGTTGAAGTTGAGTCGGGGACGATAACCTCGTTAGCCAATTCCCAAATGTCAACATATGCGCCATATCTTGCAAAAACATAACGTATGTAAGACGTAAGTAAATATTGGGTGGCGGGATCTTGTGAACCTTTGAAGGGTATATCAAATCCAAAAAGGGTTAACCATACGTGGATATCATTATTTCTTAAAGATTCGACAAGGGTATCTCCGATTTTACCCTGAAGAATTGAATATTCAGTTGGAAAACCGAATTCATTCCAAAGTCCCATAGATGAGTTCAGCAAACTCCAACGAAACATGTTGAACCCCGCGCCGGCCGGGCCGTATGCGGAAATGTAATCATTCAAAGAGTTAATTTTGTCGCTTCTAAAAGAATTTGTGTAGCCGAATCCGTTTGGATTGGCGAGTGGAGTGCTGTTTCCGATTGCCCAATCGTCTAGTGGGGTACCGTCGTAATTGAAATCAATCATCGTATCTCCTATGCCCAATCCGTTAAATATGGTTTTACCATCAGTTGTCAAACGTTTAGGATTTGTAAGATTTGTACGTAGGTAGAAATTTGAGGTATCAGTTGTTGATGTCAATTCACCGGTTTTTGTTAAGGTTTTACCATGAGGCACCCAAATTATTTTCCACGTCCATTTTCCTTTAAGTGGAGGGTTGAAGCGGACTTTCCATATATTTTGATCGTAATAAAATCCCGGTATTTCAACCACTCTTCCTGATTCATGAGTAAATACTGCTGTTAAGTCCGCCTCCCGCCACGGATTTACAAAAGTTCCACTCGATTTTAACGTCAACTCAAAAACGTTAACACTTGCAATTTTTGTGAATGATTGGGAAACTTCAAATTGCTGATCACCGGAAGTTAAATCCGGTAAGCCGGTATTATCATTGATCTTGTAAATTACGCCATCGGAAGTGGCAAAAAATATGTATTTGCCGCTTAGATACGGGTCTATGTTAGAACTTGTAGGGGCATTTGCAGAAAATTCCCAAGATGTTTTCCCTGTACCCCCGTTTATATAAAAAAGATCACCAGACTGATTGCTTACAAAATAATCTGGTGTAAACGGGTTTAACCACCCAGGTATAAGTCCCGCTAACACGGGTTTAATAAGTGCTGGGCTATTAACAAAACCCAGGCTTGGTACTTCTGCTGATTTTTTCCCGGATGCAAGGGATAATGTGATAGCTTTTCCGTCTTGACTTGTCAGCATCGCTTTGGATTTCCAGAATGAGGGATAATTTAAACCTTGTCCGAGCTCGTCTGACTGCCAGATAATTGCTCCAGTTTTACCGTCTCTTCTAACAACCGTTCCGTCTTCATGCACCTCAAAATATGCAATTGGTCCTATTGAAAACCAATTGTGAATATAGTTGTTTATATTGGCTAGGTATTGCAATATCGGGTTATCAGAGGTTGAGAAAGATGACATTACTGTTGTGGATGAAATCGGGGATCCGCTTGTAACTTCCCAGAGGATTTTACCGGTATATTTATCAAGGGCTATAGATTTGTTGGAATTTGTGGCTATAAAAAGATATTTGCCGTAAAGTTCAGGGCCGTTGGTCATAAGGTCACCAATATCGGTTTTCCATAAAATCTTGCCTGTATTTAGGCGAAGCGCATAAAGTGTTTTATCGCGGCTGGCAACGTAAACAGTATTGTTTGCTACAGTTAAATCGCCGAAGTAATATATTCCCCAACCGTTAATTACGGAAGAGAGGGTATATAAAGGTTTTGGGGTAAATTTCCATAAGAGTTTTCCGTCGCTTAGTCTCAGAGCGCTTAATGAGCCGTCTTCGCTTGCAGCAAGGACGTAGTTTTTATAGATTGTAGCTTTTTGAAAAAAGTACTGATTGTCTGTCGAAACCTGCCAAATCACTTTTTGATTTCCAATATTTATAAGCCAGACCTTATCGTCAGAAATTGCCAGGATGTTATTTCCGGATATTGCTTGTGGTGTTACATTACCGTTTAGATCAAGAATTTGTGTTTTTCCTTGTATTGAGGTATTCGTGAAGTATAGTTTTTTATCATTCGTTCCAAAAATTAAAGTGTTATCCTTTTTAAACAGCTGACCTTGTATTTCACCATCAGCGACGAACGAGGACCATGTGTTTGAAGATCTTTCATGTATAAATAAAAATATACCAAATAGGAGTAGACAAAATCCAAGAAGTGCAAGTATTTTATTATTGTACCTTTTGAAAAAGGTTGAGGTTTTGCGAGGCTTAGACATAAGGGTATTATAAACTGACAAGGTTTGCGTTGCCATTCTTTTCCAACTGAATTCTTTAGCTCTTTTTTTACCTCTGGTTATAAGTTTATTTCTTAAGGGTTGATCTGTGGTAATTTTTAACATAGCGCTAAAGATTTCGCGGGTTGATGTGGGATTTATCAAGATGGCGGCGTTGCCAGCGACCTCTTTCGTGGCGCCATAGTTTGAAGTAATGACGGGACAACCGCAATTCATTGCTTCCAAGATAGGAAGACCAAATCCTTCGTAAAGAGAGGGGTATAAAAAGCAAGTGGCTGATTGATACATTTTTTTTAATTCATTATCGTTGGGAGCTATTATTATTTTTATCCAATCAGATATTGAATAAATTTTAGCTTGTCGCAGAAAGTGCGCTGCCTCTTTTTTCGTTGAGACTATTACTTTCAGTTTCTGTTTGTTTTTAAAATCTGGTGGAAATTGTGAATATGCGGAAAAAATGGTTTTTAAATTTTTTCTGGGAGAAAAATCGCCCATGCATAAAAAGTACTTATTTTGAATTGCTTTACTTCCGGTGTCTGTAAAAATAGGGGAGACTGCTTCATGTATG
>Ga0208687_1000337_pt1 | contig 36997 bp, 26 predicted proteins | sample June2015DPH_6_10_FD_184695 | JGI IMG/M metagenome (GOLD analysis project Ga0208687, IMG submission 184695) | Peatland microbial communities from SPRUCE experiment site at the Marcell Experimental Forest, Minnesota, USA - June2015DPH_6_100... | ecosystem: Environmental > Terrestrial > Soil >...
GGACATTCACGCAGCCGACCGAGGCTGACCGCTACCAGTTGATCCGTTCCTATTATCAAATGTTGGTGACCGAAGAGGTTCCCGGCGCGGTAGGCAAGATGAAACAGTTCGCAAGCTGGTTCACACACGGAGTCCGCAAGGGGGCAGAACTCCGCAGGTCGGTCCAAAGCGCGCGGGGCACCCGCGAAGTCCTGGATAGAGTGGATCAGTTCTTCGGTCCCTACGTTTCAGCAGTGGCCGAGCCGGAGGAGGTCGCCCCTTGAACTACAGGGAGGCTCTACTCGCCCATGGACAACTCAAAAAGACTGGCTGGAAGTGAACGACGGGCTCAGAGGCGGCTTAAAACCGCGATACCCATCCGGGTCCGCGGGGTCGATGCATGGGGAAGGGAATTTGAGGAGTCAACGGAGACCCTCCAAGTAAGCCGGCGAGGCCTTTCTTTCCTGACCGAACGAGAATTGAAACCTCCTGCAACGGTGACGGTAGTAATCCCCGGCCGCGGACCAAGCCACCCCGGAGAAGGGCCAACGGACTTCCTTTCGACGGCGGCTGTCGTCCGCGTCCTTAAAGAGGCTGAATTGTACCGCGTTAGCCTCCGGTTCATCGGCGCAACCCTGACCACCTACAGCGCCGAAACTACCCGATAGGCACATCTCTCCCCTGCGCGCCGCAGCCTGCCCAGCCGGACACCAAGCAACTACGGTCTGGCGACTGCTCCCTGATGATCGCGGGCAAACCTCATCTGTTCCAGGATCGCTTTGGCGATCTTGGGGGCGGCACTGCCCCCATTAACTGCGGTTACCTTCCCGCTGGCAAACACGATATCCCCTTGGGGGCTGGTTACTTCGAACGTAAAGTCGTAGGTGAGCAAAGGTCTGTCGATAACTATGACCAACTCTGCCATTTTCGGCTTTCCTACAATAACCATCCCCCACTTCATAAAATCCGGCTGCTGCTGCAATTGATTCTCAAGATCCCGGGGCTTGAACCATACGGTCAATGATTTGATGAAGAGTTTATGGGCAGAACGGAGAGGCTCGGCAGCTCCGCCGCTGCCCCCGCTGAGCGAAGTGGACACGGCCGCTGGCTCCGCCGCTGAGAACTGTAAATCCTTGCCTGAACCCAACTCCGTTGGGTGTGCAGAATTCGTCAAGCCAACAACGCTTTCGAGGGGAATGGCGTAGTTCGAGGCGTGCCTCTCCCTGAATCCTACAATGATTCCGAGCGCACGGCCCTTGGCATCGATCAGAGCGCCTCCATTGGCACCAACGGGCGCGGAGGTGATGAATTGAATCAGTCGATAACCCTTGCCCGCGCCGGGCACTTCCTCGGCGACTGGAAAGGCGGTCAGAATAGCATCGGATACGCTGGTTCTCTGCCCGCCCGTGGTCGAGACCACATAGACTGCGTCACCCACAGCCACCTGGTCCAATCGCAGTGCCGGGAGTTCGGAAAGTGCCAGGGTCGGAATGCGTAATGCTGCTACGTCGCGCCTCTCGTCGAACCCCAGCAACTCAGCACGGTCATATATGTCTCCGTTCTTCAAGCGTACTTGGACTTCGCGTCCGTCCTTGACGATATGATACGGTACTAATAACGCTCCCTTAGAACCAACTACAATGCCTGACCCGACTGCGGTCACTCGTCCCTGGCCGTCCCCAACCAAGACAAGAACGATTGAGGGTTCCACACGTTGAATCAGTTGCTCGCCCGTGAGGTTCGTCCGCTCCTGTGCCGAGGTGATTGCGGCGACAGGAGATTCAAACATGATTGCAGCAATGCAGATGAGAATTCTGAGCCCGTTCGACATACTGCCTCCTGATCAGAACCTGCCATAAACACGGAAATGATTTTGGGTTTTGAACAAACCGCCGGGGAAGCAGAGGGCCCACCGGGAGTAGCCACACAATGCAAGATGAGTTAGAAGTAACACAGGATATTTGCGAACCTTTTCAGGCCCTGTATCCCCGAAGCTGCCTGAACGGTCACCACAAAAGCCAGGGTGCTGCGCAGAGCGTGTTCTCGAAACTAGCTCGCGTTTCGAGGAGGCCCGCCGCTTGGACCTGGAGGAGTTGCTCATTTGCCGTAGCGGTGACAGTCCCTTCGCCACACAGAACGGCTTGGGGCCGGGCCCAGGTACGTCTGGTGTCGCCCGTTAAGTTCGCCCTTGCTCGGTCTTTTCCATTTGCAATAGGCGATACGCCTCACTGCGAGAGATGCCTCGGGCCTTGGCGGCCGCTTTGAGCGCCGCGCGCTCGTCAAGCCCGCGTTCGGCCATCAACTTCTCGATCTCCCGTTTAATAAGCGAATTGGCAGGACGAGTTTCCCCCGGCGCAGAGGCAGTCCCAACCAGGAGGGTTATTTCCCCCCTAATCGTCTTGCCTTTCGTGCGGTCTAACAATCCGGACACCGTACCACGCAAAAACTCTTCGTGGACCTTGGTCACTTCGCGCGCCAAGACCACTTCGCGGTCCCCCAGAATATCCCGCACATCCCTCAGCAGCTCGAGGACGCGATGCGGCGCCTCATAGAAGACCAGGGTCTTGGTTGCTGTTTTTAGCTCTTCCAAGGCCTTCCTGCGCGCCGCTTTCTTGCTGGGCAGGAACCCGAGAAACCTGAAATTGTCCACGGGCATGCCCGACGCAGCCAGCGCCGCCACAAAAGCCGAGGCGCCGGGAACCGGGACCACGGGGATGTTGTGGCGGACTGACAGGTGCACCAAGCGGAATCCCGGATCGGACACCACGGGCATCCCCGCGTCGCTCACCAGAGCTATGTTGTTTCCCTCTTCCAACTTGATGACCAGTTCCGGCGCGCGGGTCATCTCATTGTGCTCATGGTAACTTATGGTAGGAGTTCGGATCTCATAGTGGTTGAGCAATTCCTGCGTCCGCCGCGTGTCCTCGCACGCAATCAAGTCCACTTCTTTGAGGATGCGGATAGCGCGCAGCGTAATGTCCTCCAGATTCCCAATGGGCGTCCCCACAACAAAGAGCCTGCCCTTAGAACTGTCCGTGGAATCCTCCAGAGGGTCCATAAGTCCTGGCTTGGCCGAAATAGATGGTCGCGGCATAGGCGTCTTGTGTGAACTACGACTTTAAGTGTATCAACTACCTCAGGCAATGACAATGGAGAGTTGGTAGTGTCCCAATTCGAATGTGGGGCCGCCTCTCCCGCCATGGTGGGACGGCCAGGCCGGGGCAAGCAAGCCCCGGCCCTACCTCCCATATTAGATTCTTACCGCCAAACTCTGTGCAGGTTGTCGCACACATTTTTGCGGTATCGCCCTTTTCGACTTTCGACTCTCGACCCTCGACTGCCTCAGGAGGGCGGAGAATTTCAAAACCGTTTGGCTAGAACATAGCCGCGACATTCACATTTTGACGCCGGAGAAGCTGGTCTATATAATTACTACTAGGGGTTTTTGCAAGGAGGTTACATTGCCGCTTTACGAATACGCGTGTACGCAGTGTGGACAGCGCCTCGAGAAAATCCGGAGGTTCTCCGATCCTCCACTGACCAAGTGCGAGAAATGTGGAGGCAAGCTAAAGCAGCTCGTGTCTCGGTCTGCCATCCGGTTCAAGGGGAAGGGCTGGTATGTGACGGATTATGCCAGGAAACCCTCCACCGCCACCGCGAACAGCGCCGCAAGCTCTGGTAATGGGGGCAAAGAAAAAGGCCCTGAAGGCGCTAAGAAGGAAGTTCTCCCAGCCAAGACATCCAAAGATAAGCCAGTCGCTGAAAAGAGCCATTGACGAGCAGGATTCAGGAGTCAGAAGTCAGGAGTCAGAAGGAATCGTACGTCGGCACCCGCTTCATGAACCTGAGGGCCTTCAAGAGCCATCAGCACAAGCCAGTCGGGCGTGGCCCGGCCGCAGACGGCTGCGCATCCCCAATCTATCATCTCCTAATAACAGTCACCCGATCCCAGAACGCCTTTATTCTGACTCCTGACTTCTGACTCCTGACTTCCAACTCCTCTTTCAGAGCTTAAGTGACTTGAGGTATTTGCGGAAGGCTCTTCCAAGGTCTGGCCGCTCCAGCGCCAGCTCCACCGTGGCTTGAAGAAAGCCCAGCTTATCACCGGCATCGTACCGCTTTCCTTCAAACACATAGCCGTAGACCGGTTCCTTTTCCAGCAACCGCCGCAGCCCATCCGTCAGTTGGATCTCGCCTCCCGCACCAGGCGTGGTGGCCGCAAGCTCATGAAAAATGGCTGGGGTGAGGATGTATCGGCCTATGACCGCCAGATTCGAAGGCGCCTCGCGAGGACCCGGCTTTTCCACCATGTCCTCGATTCGGTAGAGCCGCCCGTGCCATTGAGGGTCCGTTACAAGCTGGCCGCGAATGATGCCGTAACTGCCTACAGATTTGCGCTCCACTTTCTGTATGGCGACGACGCTTCGACCGTAGCGCTCGAAGACGGCCAACATTTGCTTCAGGCAAGGCACCGGGTTCACGATCACATCATCGGAGAGCAGGACAGCAAATGGCTCTTCGTCAACCAAGTCGCGCGCGGTGAGAATCGCATCGCCCAGGCCTCGTGGGGTCTGCTGGCGAACATAAGCAAAGCGCAACAGACCTGAAATCGAGTGCACCTGCTCCCGAAGTTCTTCCTTCCCCCTTCCGGCCAACTCCTCCTCGAGCTCCGCCGACAAGTCAAAATGGTTCTCGATGGCCGTCTTTCCCCGCCCCGTTACGAATACCACCATCGGGATACCGGAAGCGGATACTTCTTCAACCGCATACTGCACCAGAGGCTTATCCACGATAGGGAGCATTTCCTTGGGCTGCGCTTTGGTGGCCGGCAGGAACCGCGTGCCAAGGCCGGCAACAGGCAGAACCGCTTTACGAATCTTCATGAGCACCTCAGCATCTCTCACCATGAGCAGGCTTCGCAATTGGCACAGTGTAGCGCCACAGTCTAAGTCCCGTCAAAGGATTCAGGATTCAGGTGCCGGGTGTCAGGTACTGGGTGTCAGGTCGCCGGTCAACGGTCTAGCCAGCGCCCTCGGGGTCAACCCGCCTCCCTCGTGCCCATTGATTTCGGACAACAACCTTCGACCTTCGACTCTCGACTATCGACTCCTCAGTTCTTTCGCACCTATGCTAGCATCTACTGTTCGGAGTTTGTAATGTTAGTTCTTGGCATCGAATCCAGTTGCGACGAGACCGCGGCAGCCATCGTGGCGGATGGCGCGCAGATTCTCTCGAGTGTTGTCGCCTCGCAAATCCCCACCCACGAAAAGTATGGTGGGGTTGTTCCCGAACTGGCTTCACGCGAGCATCTGCGCAAGATCGAGCCGGTCGTCGACGAGGCCTGCCAGCGCGCGCGAGTCGGAATACGGGATGTGGAAGGCGTCGCGGTAACGGAGGGACCAGGCTTGGTCGGGTCGCTCCTGGTCGGCCTGGTCTATGGCAAAGCCCTTGCCCTCGCGCTGGCTAAACCCCTGGTGGGCGTGAACCACCTGGAAGGTCACATCCACGCAGTTCTACTCGAAAACAAAATGGCACGCCTCACAGGCAACCCGGTCGAGGAGGCAGACCTCCCCTCCGTTGCCCTGGTCGTCTCCGGCGGTCACACGAGCTTGTTCCTGGTTGAGGATGGTCGCCATCCGGCCAGTTCCCATCCTGTCTTCAATTACAAGCGGCTAGGACATACACGTGATGACGCAGCCGGTGAAGCTTTCGACAAGGTGGCGAAACTGCTTGCACTGGGCTATCCCGGCGGACCGGTCATCGACCAACTGGCTCGCTCGGGGGATCCGGAAGCGGTCGATTTCGGCCGCATCAAGATGAAGGGCAACCCGCTGGACTTCAGCTTCTCAGGGCTCAAGACCGCCGTCCTCTACCGCGTCCGCGGCACCCCGCTCGCCCTCGAGTCCGAGCAGCGACGCGCTTGGCGCAAGACCAGCGAAAGCGCCCCTCCGGACGAACTGCGCGCTCATTGCTCGCACCAGACACTTGACCTCGTCGCCAGCTTCCAAAACGCCGTGGTCCGCGACCTCCTCGAACGTACCCTGGCGGCGGCGGACGCCTCGCGAGTTGACTCGGTTTTTGTTTCCGGAGGAGTGGCCTGCAATTCCCTTCTGCGCGCTCGCTTCCTGCAAAATTCCAGGGCACAAGGATTTCGAGTCTTCTTCCCTTCCCTCGCCTTATCTACCGACAACGCCGCGATGATTGCCGCGGCGGGATACTACAAGCTGAAAGCCGGACAACTCGCGGATGCGACCCTTACAGCACATGCCTCATTTCCACTCGGGACGTAGCAGGAGGATTCAGGAGTCAGAAGTCAGAAGTCAGGAGTCAGGGAGCAACATGGAGGAATTGCATCCGCTCCTGGTCGGCCACCTAGCCGAGAGTGTTTTTCTATTCCCTTGGCCAGGCCACAGTTCACAGATGACCCGCCGCGGCAGGTCCGCGCATGGTCAGTCTTTGCGGACCCCGACGCGCCTTCCCCTGACACCTGGCACCTGACACCGGCTCTTCTGACTCCTGACTTCTGACTCCTGTGTCGGTAGAGTTTAGGAGGTGAATAGATTAATATATTAAGCATCGGCACGAGTATCGACACGGCACGGCTCGAGCGTCTGGCACCGCGGCGGTTCGTCTGGAATCCTGGACCGGTGATTTGTCGCCCTGCCGGTAACGTGGTTGAAACCAAAGTGAGGTGAATTGCATGAGTACTCGGTGCGGCGGTTGGATCTTTGTATTCTGCTTTTCGCTTGTTTCTGGACTTGCACAGCAGAATGGACCTACGGGGCAGTCCGAACCTCCGGCATCTGTCCCGCTTGGTAGTGCGGATCACCGCATGACGCTCGATGTGGTCGTGACCGATAAGTCCGGAAGGCCGCTCCCCGGCCTGCAACAGCAGGACTTTACGCTCCTGGACAACAAACAGCCGCAGAAGATCGTGTCTTTTCATTCCGTAGAGGGTGGGACCGCGACGGCTGATCCGACCGTGGAGGTCATTTTGCTCGTTGATGAAGTCAACACTACCCTCTCAAAGGTAGCCTTCGAGCGGATTGAAATCGAGAAGTTTCTACGGCGAAACGGCGGGGAGCTCGCCCGCCCAGTATCGATGGTCTTCCTTTCCGATTCGGGAGTAATGGTCGGGAACACATCTTCTCAAGATGGAAACGCTATAATTGCAGACCTGAAGCAGAAAAAACTCGGCCTGCGCTCAATTGGCAGGTCACAAGGATTTTACGGCGCCAATGACCGGCTACACTTGTCTCTCCACACGCTCGAGCGGCTCGCTGACTATGAAGCGGCAAAGCCTGGACGTAAACTCGTGGTTTGGATTAGTCCGGGTTGGCCCCTTCTTTCCGGCCCGGGGGTGGAGATGACCCCAAAGCAGAGGCAGGGGCTTTTCAAATCCATCGTTGCTGTTTCGGACGGGCTGCGACGGGCTCGCATTACTCTTTACGCTGTCGATCCGTTGGGGGCCGATGACTCGGTCGGATTCCGAACGTCAGCTTATAAGGGGTTCTTAAAACCAGTGAGGAAAGCAGGACAGGTGCAGTTAGGACACGTGGCACTGCAGGTTCTTGCGTATCAAAGCGGAGGCCGGGTTCTCAATTCAAATAACGATGTGACGGGCGAGATCGAAGCGTGCGTTGCGGACGCGAGTGCCTTTTACGTCCTCTCCTTTGACGGCCTCGCCGGGGACAGTCCAAACGAGTACCATGCGCTCGAGATTAAGATCGACAAGCCCGGATTAAAGGCGCGCACGCGATCCGGGTACTACGCCCAGCCAGAGCACTATCAGCAATAGCCATCGCTTCATTCCCCTGACACCTGGCACCTGATACCTGACACCGGCTCCTCTGACTCCTGACTTCTGACCCCTGACTCCTGTAAAATGACTCTTCTTATGCGCTTCGGTGTTGACACAGGCGGGACATTCACGGACTGCGTAGTCCTCGAGCAAGGCGAAGTTAAGATCCTCAAGGTCTTTTCCACGCCAGAGGACGCATCGCGTGGCATTCTGGAGGGCGTCCGCCGGCTGGCCGAGTCATTTCAACCCGCTGGCCCGCTCGAGATCATTCACGGCACCACGGTGGGCACGAACAGCTTGCTCGAGCGGCGCGGCGCACGCGTGGCGCTTGTCACCACCGCAGGGTTTGAGGACCTCATCGAGATCGGCCGGCAGGCGCGCCCACGGCTTTACGACCTCGACGCCCGGCAGGCTCCGCCCCTTGTCCCGCGAACTCTGAGGTTTGGGGTCAGGGAAAGAACCACAGCGGACGGCACGATTCTTCAGAGGCCTTCAGCAGCCGCAATCGCAAGGCTGACAAGTAAGCTCAAGGGTTTGCGTGCCGAGTCGATTGCTGTTTGTTTCCTCTTTTCCTATCTCAATCCCGCGAACGAAAGAGTGGTGGCGCAAGCGCTGAAAGCGCTGCAATTGCCCATCTCCGTATCCCACGAGATTCTCCCCGAGTTCCGCGAATACGAACGGCTGGCCACGGTCGTAATAAACGCCTTCCTGGCCCCTCGAATGGCGGAATACCTCAAGCGGCTCGAACGTGGCGTCGGAGAGGCAATAATTCCCCTCCTCGGCGGAGGAGGGGGCAGGGGGTGGTGGTGGGCACGCAATCAAGCACACGAGTCAACCACCCCCTGGCCCCCTCCTTGTCAAGGAGGGGAATCCGGCCGGGTCTACGTGATGCAATCGAGCGGGGGCATTACGACGGCGGCGCGAGCGGCCCGTGAGCCAGTGCGGACGATCCTCTCCGGACCCGCCGGGGGCGTTGTGGCGTCCACATGGCTTACCCGGCAGCTTGGGATTTCGCGCGCCATAAGCTTCGACATGGGCGGCACCTCCACTGACGTATGCCTGATCGACGGCCAGCCTCGCACCACCAATGAAACCGCCCTGGGCGGCTTGCCGGTGGCTGTTCCCGTGCTGGACGTTCATTCGGTGGGCGCCGGTGGCGGGTCGCTGGCGCGCCTGGACGCAGGCGGCGCCTTGCGCGTCGGCCCGCAGAGCGCCGGCGCAAAACCCGGCCCTATCTGCTACAGAGGCGGCGGCGCCCAACCCACCGTGACGGATGCCAACTTGTTGCTTGGCCGCCTTGACCCGGACCACTTCCTGGGTGGTGAGTTCCAGCTCGATCTCCGCGCCGCAGAACGGGGCTTTGCAGACTTCCTGCATCGCCATTCGCGAAGCACTGGCATTAAGACTGTGCCGGAACTCGCCGCCGGCATCGTAGCGGTCTCGAGCGCCACCATGGAAAAAGCTCTGCGGGTAATCTCCGTGGAGCGCGGCCACGACCCAAGAGAGTTTGCTCTCATCTGCTTCGGCGGCGGTGGGGGACTACACGCCGCAGACTTGGCGCGCTCGCTGCGGCTATCCAAAGTGGTAGTGCCTCAGAACCCTGGCGCATTCTCAGCTCTTGGAATCCTGCTGTCTGACGTCATCAGGGATTCCGTCCGGTCTGTTCTCTTGTCTGTACCCGAGGAAGGGAGAGATTCTTCGCAGCGCTGGGCGGAGTTCTGGCACGACCTCGGAAAGCGTTTCGCAATTCTCGAGCGCGTGTCGCGAGCCGAACTTCAGCACGAAGGATTTCCAGCCGAACTAGCACGCGCGGAGCGGCGACTGGACCTCCGGTATGCAGGCCAGTCCTACGAACTCTCGGTGCCGCTGAGGAGAGATTTTCGCCGGTTGTTCCACCAGCAGCATGAAAGGGCTTATAGCTACGCCCATCCGGCGCGGCCGCTCCAAATCGTCAACCTCCGCCTCCGCCTGGTGATTCGAACGCCCAAACCGCAACTGCGCGCCCGCAGGACGGGCAATCCTGATCCCGCGCGAGCCAGGGTGAAAACAAAACCGGTCTGGTTTGCCGGGCGCTTTCATTCAACGCGTCTCTATGACCGCGAGCGGCTCGAACCGGGCGCACGTTTTGCAGGGCCGGCGGTCGTTGTCGAGTACAGCTCAACCACCGTCGTGCCACCCGATTTCTCATGCGAGCTAGACAGATGTCTCAATCTGATTTTGAGGGCGAGATGAACCACAGCAAGACGGAATTCGACGGCTACCTCATGGTCGATTGGAGCGCGGCCAACGAACCGAAAGACAAGGAAGATTCTATTTGGTACTGTTATTACGACCGCATGGACGGGGCTTGGACAGAGAAGAATAATCCGAAGAATCCTCGGACTCGCAGAGAGGCAATTGATGGGATCACATCGATCCTTTACGAGACCACGAAACATAACAGAACCGTTCTTGTCGGCTTTGATTTCCCGTTTGGGTATCCTGCGGGTTTTTCCTTGGCCCTCGGCTGGCACGGCGAATTCCCCTGGCGTGCACTTTGGAACGAACTGAAGGAAGCCATCACTGACGATCACAAAAACCGAAACAATCGCTTTGAAGTTGCAGCGTCTTTCAACCTTAGAATTTCAGGCCAGCCATTCCCTTTTTGGGGTTGCCCAGAAACAGTGACCTCGCCATGGATCTCCAAAAAGAAAGCGAGACCGCACCTCGCTGAATTCCGTGTGACGGACCAAAGAGCAAAGGGCGCTCAGCCGGTTTGGAAGCTGTTCGGCGCAGGCGTCGCGGGAGGTCAGGCGTTGGTCGGGATTCCCTGGCTGGCTCGCCTTCGCGACGACGCTACACTCGGGCCACGCTCGGCTGTCTGGCCCTTTGAAACCGGCTTGATACAGCTTCCGCCACGTACTGAGAGGAAGTGGTTGATACTCTACGCGGAGATATTCCCCGCAATGTTCAAGGCAGCCGTTGGTCCCGGTGAAATCAAAGATGAAGCACAGGTCCGTGACTTGGTCCAGCGTCTCAAAGCGGAAGACGAAAGAGGTGGTTTGGGAGAGTGGTTCGCAGGACCTAGCGAACTCTCCGAGAACGACAGGCGCAAAATCGTGGGTCAGGAAGGCTGGATTCTCGGAGTAATGTGACCCAGGGGTCCGCCACACGATGTGGGACTGGAAAACGTCGTGACGGCTCGCCACTTGGGGGCGCCAACGGGCGAATCTCTGTGTCCTCCGTGCTTCTCAAGCTTAAACACAGAGCACACAGAGTTTCTCTGTGACCTCTGTGTTAAGGCTTTTTCCGGCACGGAGCGCACAGAGGTGCAAACGACACGCGAAGAAATCTCCACGGCTGATGCACGTGCACGACCCCCTCACCCGGCCCGCCCCGGCTGATGAAAACGCCGGTGCGGTCCACCCTCTCCCCCAAGGGGGAGAGGGCGGGAATCGCGAAAATGGCTCCGTGGGTTTCATCCCGCGACTGCGGGACTACTCATGGGTTGCCCCTTCGGGGCAGACGGTATGTCACTATTCACAATGACGCGCGTCGACGCAGCAGAACTCGAGATCTTCAAGAACCTCTTTCACTCGGTGGCTGAGGAGATGGGGGCAGCGCTGCGCCGCTCCGCCTTTTCGCCGAATATCAAGGAACGCCGGGATTATTCCTGTGCAGTGTTTGACGGTCAGGGCCGCGTGGCAGCAATGGGCGACCACATGCCGGTTCATCTGGGATCCATGCCCATGTCCGTTGCGGCAGCCCTGGAAGCCCTCGAACTCGCGCCGGGCGACATCGCCATGCTCAACGATCCCTACGCCGGTGGCACTCATCTGCCCGACATAACACTGGTGATGCCCGTCGTGCCACCCTACAAGACCACCGCTAATCCGCGCCGGAAGCGGCAGCCTGTCTTTTACGTCGCCAATCGCGCCCACCACTCCGATATCGGCGGCGCACAGCCAGCCTCGATGGGCTTGAGCGAGGACATTTACCAGGAAGGCTTGCGGATTCCACCGGTGGCGCTGGTTCGGGAAGGAGTCGTTCAGCGCGATGTGCTGGCTTTGTTGCTCGCCAATGTGCGCACACCTGCCGAGCGCGAGGGCGACCTGATGGCCCAGGTGGCAGCCTGTCGGCTGGGAGAGCGCCGCTTGATAGAATTGCTCGAAGGGTATGGCGTGCCGAAGATCCGCTTCTGCCTCGAGGCCCTACAAGGCTACTCGGCGCGACTGATGCGCCAAGCCCTCCTGCAAATTCCCGATGGGACATACGCCGCCGAGGATTTCCTGGACGACGACGGGTTCAGCGATAAACCTGTGCCGCTGCGCGTGTCGATCCAGGTAAGGCGCGGCCAAGCCACCGTAGATTTTGCCGGCAGCTCTCCTGCCTGCCGGGGAAGCGTCAACGCGGTCATGGCGATTACAATTTCCGCCGTCTTCTACGTTTTTCGCTGCCTGCTCGGAGAGGAGGTGCCCGCCTGCGCCGGCTTGATGGAACCCATCGAAGTGCGCGCTCCCAGCGGAAGCGTGGTGAATGCGAAGCCTCCGGCGGCTGTGGCTGCGGGAAATGTTGAGACCTCGCAACGCATCGTGGACGTGCTGTTGCGGGCGCTGGCCAAAGCGCTTCCTCACAGGATTCCAGCCGCCAGCTCGGGGACGATGAACAACGTCTCTTTCGGCGGCCTCGATCCGCGCACCGGCGAACCCTTTGCCTATTACGAGACGATTGGCGGGGGAATGGGCGCCCGTCCGACGGCGGACGGCTTGAGTGGAGTCCATACCCACATGACCAACTCACTCAATACGCCCATCGAGGCGCTCGAAGCCGCGTACCCGGTGCGCGTGCGGCATTACTCGCTGCGCCGCGGCTCAGGCGGCCAAGGGCGTTTCCGTGGGGGTGACGGCATCATCCGTGAAGTCGAGTTCCTTACGGACGTTCGCGGTAGTATTCTCTCTGAACGCCGCCGATTCCAACCTTATGGGCTGGCCGGTGGCAAGCCCGGCAAGGCAGGAAAAAATGAGCTCATCCTGCCGGGCCGTATTTTAAAGCTCTCTTCAAAGGCTGCCTTCAACGCACCGCAAGGTAGCGTCCTGAGAATTGAAACACCCGGAGGCGGAGGCTGGGGGAAGAGCAGGAGTCAGAAGTCAGGAGCCAGAAGTCAGGAGCCAGAAGTCAGGAGCCAGAAGTCGGGAGTCAGTAGGGGGTAGGTAGCAGGGGGTACGGGGTAGGTGGCAGGTGGGGACAGAATGCAATCTCCATACGCGGCCTACTGACTTCTGACTCCTGTATCAGTAGGTCGTAGGTGGTAGATGACGACAGAACGCAATCTCCACATGCCGCCTACTGACTTCTGACTCCTGACTTCTGACTCCTGAATCCAGTCTTTACAAAGGAGGAGGAATGGAAGCAATTGATCGGCGAGACTTTATGAAATCCATGGCGGGAGCTGCGGCGCTCGCTGCCCTGGAAACGAAAACGGCATCTGCGTCTGAGTCGGGACCGCTGTTTCTTTCTACATGGGTCCACGGGAAACCGGCGAACGAGCGCGCGGCAGAAGTCTTCAAGAGTGGTGGGAGCCTTCTGGATGCGGTCGAAAAAGGAATCAACGTTCCGGAGGACGACCCGAAGGTCATGAGCGTTGGCTATGGGGGCCTTCCCAACGAAGAAGGAGAAGTGGAGCTTGATGCCGCCATCATGGATGGGACGCGCCATCACGCCGGCGCGGTTTGCAGCCTCCATAACATCAAGAATCCGATTTCTGTAGCGCGCCTGGTGCTCGAAAAGACTCGGCATACCACGCTGGCGGGCGAGGGGGCTTTCCGCTTCGCGCTCAAAATGGGATTCGAACCGCAGTCGCTCCTGACCCCCGAGAGTCTCAAGAGATGGCTGGATTGGAAATCCGACCCACATAGAAAAACTTATTGGGTGACTTCCGAAACCCACGACACCATCGGCATGGTCGGGACTGACGGAAAAGGCCACGTGGTTTCGGGGTGTTCGACTTCAGGGCTGGCGTGGAAAATCCCCGGCCGCGTGGGAGATTCTCCCCTGATTGGCTGCGGTGTCTATGCCGATGACAACGTGGGAGCCGCCTCCGCCACCGGCGACGGAGACCTGATGACCAACTACTGCACGAGTATTTCGATTGTCCACTACATGGCGAGCGGCATGTCTCCCCAGGATGCCTGCCTCGAGTTGTTGCGCCACATGGTGAAGACAGACCCCAAGAATAAGGATGGAGACTGTTGTGTGATCGCCATCAACAATCGCGGCGAGATCGGAGCGGCTTCCATGAGGTCCCCGTATCGGCTCAAGTATGCGCTGTGGATGAACGGCGAGAGCAAACTGCTGGACGCCGTCGCACTGTATTAACGGCTCGGAAAGCACGTAGACACAAGCGCAGAGTGCGTAGCGCAGACCTGTTTTTCAAGGTCTGCGGCTTTTCTCACCGACCGCGCCCAAGGGCCGCGGACCTACAAAACAGGTCCGCGCTACTCGCTTCTGAACGAAGGGCAATCTCCCTCGCACTTGAAGTAGATTCTTGTTCTGCATCGCGTGTCAATGAAATGCTGCAATAATTGCAATGATGCAAGGAATCATAGGCAAAGATCGAGCAATAACCTCTTCTGGGCTGGTTTCTTGTCCTTAAGCACGCTGTGCACCCCCCACCGTTTCATTCGCCTAAGCATGGGCCCAACCCGGCCGGCGTTTGCATATCGATTCTTTCCCAACCCTTGATCAGCTAAAGATTTCCGCGCGCATGCCGATAGAAGGTGTGAAAGAGAGGCTGGAGGGCTCTGCGCATGCGCTGGTCTGCTTCCCTTCGTCTGCTCATTTGGGGGTTGGTGCTCGGCGGTTCTTTCGGTGCAATCCTGGGTCGAGCAGAGGAGTGGCAAGCAAAGGTTAGCGAGACAGGGATTCCTCACATGATCGACCTCCGGTCTTTGGCGAGCGAGTTGACACATCGGGTCGCCGCCAAAAACACCATTCTTGTTCATCACTTCAAAGCGCCCAACCCGTGGGTCGGGCGCGCAGTTTTGCGGGAGTTCCTTGCCTCGGGGACATGTATTTCGGCCAGACTTCAGAATTCCCGCCTTTCACAAACCCTTGAAGTCCAACTCGTAAAGGAGACATGCGCCCATGTTTAAAGTAAAGGGTCTCAATGCATTCAAGATCGTCATGGCAATTCTTATCCTCAGCCTGCCGTTGCGGGCGGAGGTCAAGGTGAGTTTGGTTGCCAACAAGATCTTGAAATCAGACGGTACAGAGATACGGCAATCAGGAGAGAGGGCTAAGCCGGGAGACGTGATTGAGTACGTAGCCGAATACCGGAACACGGACAAGGCACCCGTCCACAACGTCGTTGCCACCCTGCCCGTGCCCGCAGGTGTGGAATACCTACCGGATACGGCTGTCCCCAAGCTAGCCCTGGCCAGCACCGATGGCGTCCACTTTTCAGCGATTCCGCTGAAGAGGACGGTTCGCGACGCCGCCGGCCAAGCAACAGAGGAACTGGTTCCCTATTCCGAATATCGCTCCCTGCGCTGGAATCTGGAAGAGATTTCTAGCGGAGGCAGCAAGACCGTGAAAGCTCAAATGAAAGTTAAGTCGCAAGAACAGTAGCTTTTGCTAGGAGAGCAGGACATGCAGCACGATCAACCTAATGTCAATCGTAACGAGGACACAGAGATGAACCGAACACACTGGAAAGAGGGGGGCTCCGCTCTTGTGACAAGATGGACCCTCCTAGTCTGTACACTGCTATTGGCTACCGTAGCTCTGATTGCCCCCGGAAGCGCCCAGGCGCAAACTGCGGCCGGCACGGCAATTGGCAACCAGGCTTCAGCCACCTACACAGACACTTCTTCCGTTTCCCACACTGCCACCTCGAACATGGTCACCACCATTGTCCAACAGGTCGCCAGCTTGACCCTGACGGCCAATGGGGCCAAGACCGCCACCCCTGGGTCGCCGGTGTCCTATCCCCACACCCTCACCAACACGGGTAACGGCTCCGACAGCTTTAACCTGACGCTACCTGCGCAGTCTGGGGCCTTCACGCTGACCGGGACCCACATCTACGTGGACGCGAACGGTGATGGTGTTCCCGATAACTTTACCGACCTGACGGGAACTTCCGTAACCGTTTCCCCCGGGGCCGCGAACGCTTTCAAGTTCGTCACTACGGGCACGGTTCCTGCCGGCGCAACGGCCGGCCAAACCAATAACTTCCCGGTGACCGCGACTTCGGTCTTTGACGGGACCAAGAGCGCAACCGACACGGACGTCACCACCGTCACTTCCAACGCCGTCATCAACATCAACAAGACGATGAGTTCCAACACCGGCGCGGCCGGGAGTGGTGCGTACACGGTGACCCTGACTTACACTAACACGGGCAACAACACGGCTCAGACTATCAATATTGGCGATGCGCTACCGACGGGGATGACGTACGTCGCCGGGAGCGGACGTTGGAGTGTCACCGGCTCCACGCCCTTGACCGACGCCACGGGCGACTTGCAGCCTGCCACCGGTTCTCCGCACATTGATTACAGCGTGACCGGCAACACCATAACCGCCATCGTCGATCAGGTGGCTCAAGGGGTCTCCGGCCAACTGACTTTTCAGCTAAACATTGCCTCCGGCGCGGCCCCCGGTGTTCTCTCCAACACGGCCACCATTTCTTATAACGACGGCTCGGGAACCACGGTGAACGGCACGACCAACACCTACAACTTCACGGTCAAGCAGAGCGCAGCCGTGACCATCAGCGATACCGGCGTAGCCCTCACTGACAACGACGCAACCGTCAACGGCATCGACACAATTAATGCCGCTGCACAAGGCAGTACGGTGACCTTTACCGATGTCGTGACCAACACCGGAAACGGCACGGATTCGTTCGACATCACCATCCCCTCCAACACCTTCCCCGCGGGGACGGTTTTCACCCTGTATAAGAGCGACGGCCTGGCGCCCCTCATCGATACCACCGGCAACAGCATTCCCGATACGGGTCCGCTGGCCTCCGGGGCGACCTACACCGTCATCGTGAAGGCGGCCTTGCCGGCGGGAGCCGCGGGCGGTCCTTTCAATGCCACCGTCACGGCCACTTCCACCGTCGTGGGTGCGCTGAATGCGGGCGCGAACGCTAGCATGACGGACCGGTTGCTCGCCATCACTGCCAATACGGTGGACTTGACCAACAATGCGGCCTTGGGAGGAGGGGGAGTCCTCGGCACGGGCGCGGGTCCGGAAACTACCGCGGTTGTCACTAACGCCACCAACCCGGGAACCACCACGACTTTCGTCCTCTACGTCAACAATACCAGCGGCACTGGCACGTCGGACACGTACAACATGTTGGCGTCTTCCACCACCACCTTTGGGAGCAGCAACACCCTGCCCACTGGTTGGTCGGCAACCTTCCGTCTGAGCAACGGATCGGATTGCTCCGCCGGCAACCTCGGCACCGTGATCAGTAACACCGGCACGGTCAATGGTGGTTCAAACCTCCTGGTCTGCGCTGTAGTAAGTGTTCCGAGCGGATACGCGGCGGGGGCTCAGGCTGTCTACTTCCAGTCCAAGTCACCCACCTCGGGCGCCGTTGACGCCATCCACGACGCGGTCACCGTGAACACCGTCCACTCGGTCACCCTGACGCCCAATGGCTCCAACCAGATCTACCCGGGCGGCTCCGTGACCTACGTCCACCAACTGACCAACAACGGGAACGTGAGCGAAACCATCACCTTCACGAGTCCCATTACTTCCGACACAGAAAGCGGGTGGTCGTCGGTGTTTTATCAGGACACTAACTCCAATGGCATACTTGACGCCGCGGACCAGGCGATTTCCACTTCCACGACGTTTACCCTGCCTGTGGGCCAAAGCGTGACCCTCTTTGTGAAAGTCAACGCGCCCAGTGGCGCTACCGTGGGCACCATCGACACCACCACCCCACGCGCCGGCTACAACAGCACCTTTACATCGGCGCTGGATCAGACCACCGTCATTGCCGGCCAATTGCGTTTGCTGAAAGAGCAGGCGCTGGACGCTACCTGTAGCGGCACGCCCGGGACATACGGGCAGAGCAATATCACCTCCGGCGCCGTGCCGGGGGCTTGCGTCAGCTATCGCATTACCGCGACCGACACCGGCACTGCCAATGTGACCAGCGTTGTCGTCAGCGATGCGACGCCTGCGTTTACTGTGTACTTTAACAACCCAGCAGCAAGCACCACCGTGGGCACTATCACGGCGCCTGCCAATGGAACCGCTGGAACGGTCACCGCAACGGTGGGAACTCTGACGCCGTCACAGTCAGCAGTGATCATCTTTGAGGTGAAGATCCAGTAAGAGCACATCCCTGGGGGAGGCGTCTTGGCCGCGCCTCCCTTGTTCTCCCCGCGTGGCGCGCAAGCACATGAGCGCGAGGAGTGTGTGTTCTTGCGGATGGCGGTTCCAATGGGTAAGGCTTTTGCCATCTTCGTGTGTAGGTTTGTGTTGCTGGGAAGTTTTGTCTCAGTAGCAAGCGCCAGTGTCGCTCCCGGGACCTTCATTGACAATCAGGCGGGGGCTACCTACTTATCTGCCTCCGGGAGCACAATCAGCACAACTTCCGACACCGTCCAAGTCATCACCGAAGCCGGGCCTGCCGCGTCGAACCTGACGCTCACCAAAACCGTTTCCACGTCTACCGCCAGCCCGGGCGATCGAATCACGTTTACCTTGAACGCCGCCAACACGGGCGCAGGCGACGCCGCGCCCGTGACGGTAGGCATCAATGGAACCAACGTCAACAAAATCGTGGTGCGTGATGTCATTCCTGACAACACCAAGTTCGCCGCATTTGTGACCACGGGAGCGTCGACGCCTCTCTACCACCTCTACGGCGCTGCTACAGCGAATTACCTCACCGCCGCCCCTTCCGACCTTTCCACAGTTGACGCCGTGGCGTTTGCTCTGGAGGCCTTCCCCTCCGGAGCAGCCGCCAGTTTCAGCTTCAGCGTCACGCTGAACAGTAATGCCACCGGAACGATCAGCAATACCGCCGTTATTTATTTCAACAACGGCAGCAATACCACGACGCCCTCCAACACAGTTATCGTCAATGCCAGCGGGCCAGCCCCAATCATCGGATTCTTCACCAACGGAGGCTTCAGCCGGCCGGCGCCGGTTGGGTCCGCAGGGCTGCCACTTTACATTCAGGCGAACGCCGCTGGGTGCAATGCCAATCCTCTGGTGGCGGACACCGTCCCGATAACCGTGAGCGCATTGCTCTCAGCCGACATCGAGACCTTTACCGCCACCGAGACGGGACCCAATACCGGAATCTTCCAAGTGCTCCCCGCCCCGCCCACCCGGGACGCGGCCTCCAATCCCGTCATTCAAGGCGATGGGATCATGGAAGTCCAGGCCGGGGACACGTTAACGGCTGTACTTAAAGGGTGCGGTGCAGCTTCGGTGAATGCCAGCCTGGTGATTGACCCCAGCGCTGTCGTGTTCGACAGCCATTCCAACCAGCCTGTGGCCGGGGCAAAAGTTACGCTGATTGACGTGACCGGCCAAGGCAACGGGGGCAACCCCGGACAGCCGGCTACGGTGCTGATGCCGGACGGTCTCACCCCTGCCGCCAGCACCGTGACCACGGCAGCAGACGGGCGCTTTAAATTTCTTTACGTCCCCCCCAGCACCTACAAGTTCACCATTGTGCCGCCGGCGGGTTTCACCTACCCGTCCACGGTCGCCATGGGACAACTGCCTGCGGGGCACGCGGTGGATGCCAACGCTTCTTACGGAAAGAGTTTTGTTCTCAGCACGGCCGGACCGTTGCGCTTTGATCAGCCACTGGACCTGAACGGCAGCGGCCTGCTGCTGGTGGAAAAGTCAACCGCCCAGTCCACCGCACAAATTGGCGATTTTCTCGATTACACGATTCAGGTCAAAAACACGTCTTCGGTGGTGTTCAACAACGTGCAGGTCAGCGACGCGCTGCCGCGCGGCTTCGCCTATCAATTGGGTACCACGCGCATCAAGGCTGCGCTGGCGCCGGACCCCGCGGGTGGAAAAGGTCCGAACCTGGTCTTCATCATATCTACCCTCCCCGCCAGCTCCGAGGTCGATATCACTTACCGCGTGCAGGTGGGATCGACAGCGGTCATGGGCGCCAACACCAACTTCGCCTCCGCCAATGCCGGAACCACCAAATCGAACTCTGCTTCGGCCACCGTGCTGGTGCTCGGCGGCGCCTTCAGCAATGAGGGCTTCGTCATCGGCAAGGTCTTCGCCGATTGCAACGGAAACGGCAAGCAAGACCTGGATGAACCGGGCATTCCCGGAGTGCGCGTGCTGCTGGAAGACCAAACCTCCGCCATCACCGACATCCGGGGGAAGTACAGCATTTACGGAGTCGCGCCTCTTACCCACGTGGTGAAAATCGATCCCCTCACCTTGCCCGAGGGTTACCAGGGAGAAATCCTGAATCACCGCAACGCCGGGGACCCGAACAGCATGTTCGTGGATATGAAGAACGGCCAGATGTTCCGCGCGGACTTCGCCACCGCCTGCAGCGCAAAATTGCAAAGTGAAATCGCTGACCGGAAGAAGAAACAGGGACGGGGCTTTGTGGAAGCTGAAACCGGTCTGAAAGCGAATTTCACCTACGACACGATTCGCCGCGGAACGGTGGAGGCTAAGGCCGCGCCTTCGGCCGGAGTCAGCGGCCAAACTCGCGGCGCGGGGGCGAGTCCAGCGGGCGACTCCCCGGCAGGAACGGCCGCCCCGGCCGGTAGCTCGTCCACAGCGCCCAGCGCAACGCCGGGCGCACCCGCGAGTCCCAAATCCACCCCGGCATCGTCGCAGCCGGATAAAACCAAGTCCGGAAGCCAGACCGTGGGCACCCTGATCGGCGTCGAAGAGCAACCCTTGGAGCCGCTCGAAGCCGTGGTGCCACATCTCGACCCCAAGCTCGGATTCATCAATCTGAAAGACGGCCAAGTGATGCCGTACACGCAAACCCCGGTGCGCGTCAAAGGGCCCGCCAACTCCGTCTTCAAACTTTACGTTAACGACGTGGAGGTTGGTGACAAGCGCGTGGGCAAGAAGGTGGTCGATTCCGCGCGCCAAGTGGAAGCCTGGGAGTTCATTGGCGTGGAGTTGAAACCCGGGCATAACAGTGTTCGCCTGGCGCAGTTTGATCCATGGGGGAACCAGCGCGGGGCCGCGCTCATCACTTTGATTGCCCCCAAACCGCTCCATAAGTTTCGCATCGACGTCCCCAAGCAAGCCGTGGCCGACGGCAAAACGCCGGTTAAGATCGCCGTGCACCTCCTTGATGCTGACGATGTCCCGGTCATGGTGCCGGTGGAGATCACCCTCACGTCCACTGACGGCGAGTGGCAGGTAAAAGATGTGGACCCGCGCCAGCCCGGCGTCCAGGTATACGTCAAGGGCGGCGAAGCCCTATTGCCGTTGATTCCCCCGGCTGAACCGGGTACCGCCAAAATCCGATTCACCAGCGGGTCCGTCCAGTCAGAGGCGCAGGTGGTTTTTGTGCCGGAGCTGCGTCCGATGATCGCTGCGGGAGTGGTCGATGAGATCATCAGCTTCCGCAATTTCTCGGGCAACTCCATCGCCCCCGTGCAGTCCAACGACGGCTTTGAAGAGGAGTTGCGCGCCTTATCGATCAGCAATGCCAACGGAACCACCCAACTCCAGTCGCACGTGGGCCTCTCGCTAAAAGGCAAGGTGCTGGGTTCTTACCTGTTGACGTTGGCCTACGACTCCGATAAGTCAAACGAGCGCCTGTTCCGTGACATCCAACCCGACGAGTACTACCCCGTTTACGGTGATTCCTCCGTCCGTAGTTACGACGCGCAGTCAACCAGCCGCGCCTATCTGCGGGTCGACAAGGGACGAAGCTATGTACTCTTCGGCGACTTTGCCACGACCCAGAACGACTCGACGCGCGTTTTGACGGTGTATAACCGCAGCCTCACCGGAGTGCGCGAACATTACCAGAACGACCGCGTGAACGTGACGGCGTTTGCCAGTCACACCACCTACTCACAACATGTCCAGGAAATCCCCGCCAATGGCACATCCGGTCCCTACATTCTGTCCAACGCCACTGGGGTGATTAACAGTGAGACCGTCCAGATCCTGGTTCGCGATCGTAATCAGCCGGCGGTGATTTTGAAGATCACGCCGGAGACGCGCTTTGTCGACTACGAATTTGAGCCCTATTCCGGGGAGATACTGTTCACCTCGCCCATTCCCAGTCTCGACCCGGACCTCAATCCGGTTTCCATTCGTGTGACCTACGAAATGGATCAAGGAGGAGCGCGCTTCTGGGTGGCAGGCGTGGATGGCTCCGTCAAGCTGAACGACAGGATTCGGGTGGGCGGGACCTACGTGGCCGACCTCAATCCCGGCGATCAGTTCTTCATGAAAGGATTCAACTCCACCATCAAGCTGGGTTCCCACACGACTTTGAACGGTGAGTTTGCTACCACTCATCAGGACACCGTGGGCGATGGCGATGGCTACCATTTTGAACTTCTGCATGATAGTGAAAACTTGAAAGCGCGCGCCTACTTTGGACGCACTAGTGCGCTGTTTGACAACATCAACTCCCTGCTGAATCAAGGACGTGGTGAAGGAGGGCTAAAGCTGAGCTGGAAGTTCACCCCCTCCACGCGGCTGGTGGCCGACGCGATTCGCACCGAGAATACCGCTGCCGGCGGCACGCAAGTGGGCGCCTTGCTCAGCGTCGAACACACCATGAAGAACAAGATGCAGGTGGAATTCGGAGTGCGCCGCGTCGAGCAGGGTAACCTCGCTGCCTCAGCTTCGACGGCAGGCTCCACGAACACCAACACCACCAGCATTCGCACCAAACTGACCGTGCCCGTGCCCAATCTCCCCCGGCTTCAAACCTACGGCGAGTATGAGCAGGACGTGCGCGACTTCAGCAAGAAGATCGCCGCTGTCGGCGGCACCTTCCAACTGTTCGAACGCGCCAAAGTCTACGCTCGCCGCGAGCTGATCTCGTCGTTGGGCAACCAGTTTTCCTTGAACACCTCGCAACAACAACAGGCCACGGTTTTCGGGATTGAGGGCGATTACCTCAAGAACACACACGTCTTCAGCGAATACCGCGACCGGGACGACTTTTCCGCCAAGGACACGGAAGCCGCCATCGGCCTCCGCAATACCTGGACCGTGCTCCCCGGTTTGAAGCTCAACACCGGCGTCGAGAGCGTGAAAGTTCTGAAAGGCAGTGGCGCCACGAATAATCTGGCGTTTACCTCCAGCGTGGACTTCACCCCCACCTCCAAATTCAAGGGAACGTCGCGGTTTGAATGGAGAGCTTCCTCCAACACGCGCGGCTATCTGAGCACCTTGGGCGCCGCCTTGAAGATCAGCCAAAACTGGACTTTCCTCGGACGCAACGTTCTGAGCACCGAGAACTCCACCAGCGGCCCGCAGAGCGGCCAGTTCCGCGAGCGCGCCCAGATGGGATTCGCGTTTCGCGATTCGGCCACCAGCTCCTGGAATTGGCTGGGCATGGCAGAGTTTCGCTCGGAGCGCGATTTCAACCCCACGGCTCCTACCGCCCGACGCTTCGTGGTACTGTCTTCCAACGTGAATTATGAACCGTCCAAGTCACTGGTCCTCTCCGGACGGTATGCGACCAAGTTCACCGTGGATAAATCTCTCGGTCTGGACAGTTCCGCCGGCGATCAACTGGCTTCATTGCGCCTGACTTGCGACCTGGCGAAACACTGGGACGCGGGCTTCCTGGTCTCAACCATGTTCAGCAACGGATTTTCCAGCCGCCAATACAGCGCCGGCCCTGAGTTGGGCCGCATGTTGGCCAAGAACCTGTGGGTCTCCGTAGGGTACAACCTGCTGGGTTATCACGATACGGACCTCTCGGGTGAAAACCAGATGAGCCGCGGTGTGTACATTCGCTTCCGCTTCAAGTTTGACGAAGGATTGCTCCAGAAGATACCGGGCGCTAAACCAAAGTGATGTCTTCGCGGTCCATTTCGGGAAGGTTGCGACGCTGGTCCCTGTGGGGATTGCTGGCCGGGTGCTGTCTGCTGCCCGGTTCCGCCTTTGCGCAGACCTGCGCCACTCCCGGCAAGGACGGACCGGCAACGATCTCCGGGGTTGTCAATACCTACTACCCCACCAGCGGCAGCGTCAGTGCGGGAGCAACCAGCGTGACGCTGGGAGCGGCATCTTCCGCGGGAGCCCAGGTGCAAATCACCGCTGGCGATCTGGTGCTCTTTATCCAGATGCAGGATGCCACCATCAATTCCAGCAATAATTCGAATTACGGCGCGGGCTCGGGAACAGGTTCCGGTTACACGGGGGGCACGGCGGGCCAATATGAATTCGCCGTCGCCAACAGCGCGGTGTCGTTGTCAGGCGGCACCTTGACCCTGACGTCCGGTCTGCTGCATGCCTACTCCAATGCTGCGGCCACCAGCTCGCAGGGCCAGAAAGCGTTTCAGGTGCTCAGAGTGCCGCAGTATTCCAGTGGTACCTTGGGAACAACCAGCAGCAACAATGGGACGACATCAGGCAGTGCCCCGCCGTGGAACGGGACGACAGGGGGCGTTTTCGCCATTGACGTTGCCGGGACGCTCAACCTGGGTGGGGGAAGCATTGACGTCAGCGGCCTCGGGTTCCGGGGTGGCGGCGGGATCGAGCAAAGCGGCTGCGGCAGCAGCGGCTGCGCCAGCAATACAGCCTACCGCCTGGTGTCCACAAACGGAAGCGGCGGCTCGAAGGCTGAGGGCATTGGCGGGACGCCCGAGTTGGTTGGCGATCAGCAGACCTCGGCGGTAGTTAGCACCGGCCAGCCCAATGATGGCTACCCGAATGGCAGTTTCGACCGTGGCGCTCCCGGCAATGCCGGCGGCGGCGGCACCGACGGTGACCCACAGAACAATGACCAAAACAGCGGCGGCGGCGGGGGTGGCAACGGAGGAGCGGGCGGACAGGGTGGTTACTCCTGGAGTTCGGGGTTGAACGTGGGTGGCCTCGGCGGATCGACCTTTCCCGCCACCGCGACGAAGATTGTCATGGGCGGTGGCGGCGGCGCCTCGACCAGCAACAATGATCCTAACAATTACGACTCCACCGGCGGTGCCGGCGGCGGCATCGTCATCCTGCGCGCGGGCAGCGTTACCGGTAGCGGCACGATCCTGGCTAACGGCTCGGCAGGGCAAAACGCGGTACAGGATGGCGCCCCCGGCGGCGGCGCCGGGGGCACGGTTGTCGTCGCCGTAAAATCCGGCACACTCTCAGGCTTGACCATCAACGCCAATGGCGGTGTGGGCGGAAATGCCTGGCCGACAAGCGCGCCCGGCGCCAACAATATCAACGAACACGGTCCGGGAGGCGGCGGCGGGGGCGGCGTGGTGCTGCAATCCGGTGGGGCCACCGTTTCGGTGACCGGTGGAGCGCACGGGACCTCAACCACCAGCCAGCTTCAATTCGGGTCGACGAGCGGCGCCTCGGGTTTGTCATCATCGACGACCTACACGGCACTGCCTGGCACAAGCAGCGGCGCCGCTTGCGTTCCCGTTCTCACCGTGACGAAACTCACCACCACACCGAGCGTGCCTGACGGTGGGACGGCGACTTACACCATCACGGTTAAGAATGCCGCCAGCGTAGCTGCCGCGACCCAAATCAGCATCTCCGACACCCTGCCCGAGCCGATTACCAACGGATTCACGTACAAGGCCAACGTCTCCGTAACATTGAGCGGTGGCGCCACACGCCCCACCACCAGCGACCCCTCCGCCCCCGCCATCGTTCCGGCTTGGGGAACCTTTACCATCCCAGCCAGTGGCCAAGTGGCCATCACTTTCACTGTAAACGTGGCCTACGGCGTGCCTGCGGCCACCTATCAAAACCCGGCCACGGCGACTTATCTCGATCCCACGCGCACCACCACTTCGGGGACGACATCCTCCAGTTACAACCCCGCTTCCAGCACGGCGGAGGACGTCGCAGTCACCACGGCGGTGGCTATCTCCGGCTTTGTCTATGCGGACATCAACCACAACGGTACTCTCGATTCCGGTGAAACCTGGACCGGGTCCACAGTCTACGTGAACCTTGTCCTCTCGGGCGCGGTGCTCAAGTCGGTAACGGTCCCTGCGGGCACCGGAGCTTATGCCTTTAACGGCGTAATCGCCGGCACCTATACCATTGTGCTGGCAAGCTCCGCAACCGCCACCACCGGCACTGTCCCTTCCGGCTGGGTGATGGTTTCCCCCTCCCTTCCCTCCATCGCTCTGACCACCAGCCTCAGCAGCTATCAGAATGAGAATTTCGGTTTGTACCAAGGCAATCGCATTTCTGGCAAGGTTTTCCAGGACAACGGCGTCAGCAGTGGGACCCCCAATGACGGAAAACTTAACGGGGGCGAGACGGGCGTGGGTAGCGTCCCCCTAACGGCGACCAACGGCTCCGGCACAACCTACGATTCCGAGGTCACTGCCGGCAGCGGTAGCTACACTCTGTGGATTCCCTCCGCCGCCACCACCGTGGTTATCAGCACTTCCCCACCCTCCGGATACCTGGCCACCGGCGCGGACCCCGGGAACACTGCGGGCACCTATAGCCGCGCTGCCGGCACTCTAACTTTTACGAACACCGGAATTGCCTATTCCGGAGTGAATTTCGGCATCGTGCCGGTGAACAGTTTCAGCACTGACAACTCCGCCTCAGCGCTGCCTAACAGCACGCTTTTCTATCCGCATACATTCCAGGCTATGACCGGCGGTCAAGTGTCGTTTTCCACCTCCGCGATTTCCGGCCCTGCCGGGAGCTACTTCACAGAAGTCATTTATCGCGACGTGAGTTGCACTGGGACGATGAGCTCGGGCGATCCCCAGATCACCTCCGCGGTGAGCGTCAGTGCCGGGAGCACGGTCTGCATCCTGGTGAAGGAAACGATTGATCCGGGAACGCCCCTGGGGGCCAAAAACAGCATCACTGTCACCGCGAATTTCACTTACACCAACGCGAGTCCGGCGCTTTCCGCCAGCTATACCCATTCGGACATGACGACAGTCGGAAACAGCAGTTCGGCGGGACTGGACCTGACCAAAAAGGTGGATAAAGCCACAGCCAAATCCGGCGACACGCTCAACTACACTGTCACCTTTGTGAACGATAGTCCCGGGTCCCTCTCAAACATCGTTCTTAACGATTCGACCCCTGCTTACACGACCTTTACAAGCGCTGCGTGCCCTTCCACTTTGCCTGGCGGTTTGACCTGCACGATTACAACTCAACCCAGCGTAGGCGGCGCCGGCTCTATTCGCTGGACCTTCACCGGCGCCTTGCTTCCGGCCGGCACGGCGCAAGTCACGTATTCCGTCAAGATCCAATAAGGCTCCCTTGCCCCTTGCTGAATAAGCAGCTAGCGGTCGCGGTAGGGACACCGGCTGCCCGGTACCCCGCGCACAGATCCGTACGTACGCTCGTTAGTCTCGTTTTTCAGAGACTCTGCGGCTTTGCCTTGATCGATTCCATTACACGCGAGATGGTGGCCGGCAAACGGGGGAATATGATCGCAGGCCCCGCCGCGGCGGCATCGGGCAGGAAGATCCAGGGGGTGAGCAGAAAGCGGAAAGCACGAAGAAGAGAGCAGAAGGTAGGGACCAGATGTTCTTCATTCTGACTCCTGACTTCTGACTCCTGACTTCTGACTCCTGCTCTTTCCCTCTGACTCCTCACTTCTGCCTTTCCAATCCCAGGCGGCGCAAGCGGGACATGAAAGGGGATCATACGCCCCATTGCACACGCACGAGCCGCAGTGTCTCTGAAAAACGAGACTCTGCGCTGCTTTACCCTTAACCCGCATTGATTTTTTCATTGCAAGGCCCTAATTTATTCCTTCACGTCTCTGCTTTTATTTGCGGATTTTATATCGCAAAGCACAGAGGGTCCCGAAGAGCCAAGCCAACGACAGCCGGAAGTCGAGGGCTCCAAGACTATCCCACTTGCCAGACCATAAGGCGCTTCCGATCCTGAAGGCTAAGACGACGCTTAGACAACCGACAACAACGTAAAGGAATCTGTCAACCCGAGCGAACGGCCGCCTCGAATGCTCCATATCTACTAAACGCAGTTCTCCGATTTCAAGAAAATCAAAGGACCGGACGAGTACGTCGAATGGGTAAGACTTAAGCATGGTTCACTCCTCTCGTGTACCGCGCAGTCTAGCGCGGGTTAGGAGGTGAACCAGGGCAAAAACTGTAGCCTAAAGGGCCTTGCTGAGGGGTCTCATTTCCGCTGAAGTCGGACAAGCCAGATAAGTCCCAGAGGTGCTGAAGACGCACATGCGTGAGGTCCTGCCGAAGACTTCCATCCTAATCGGAGCACGCTAGGCACTCACGCCCAAGAAGTTCTTGACGTCCTCGGCGCACGAGGCGCAGAGGGCCCAGTCTGTTCTGTCGTCTAAGGCGTTTTCCTTCCATCGCCGATAGTCCGCGTCCGGGCTCATCGCCCCTCTAACGGCATCGACAACTGCGTGGGCGGTCAGCCGGGCCGCGACGGTATCGGCTTGCCGTGTCGGAAGCGATCTGTGGGCTGCTCTCATCGCTTGCTTATAGCCCTCGAGCGGGTCGGCCCGGCCGCGAGCAAATGGGTTGTAGCCTGCCTGCGCAATCAGAGCGAACTGCTTGAAGGGTATATAGACAGAGCCTTGCGCGGGGCTTGCCTCAAAGGGCGAATTACAGATATCACACTGCGCCGCTTGCACCGACAGCAGCGATCGCGCTGCAAAAGATGCCTGCCATCCCGGAACTCCCTCAGCAAAGCGCTGCCTCACAAACCTGAGGAGTTCTTCCTTGCTGAGCCGGCCTAGGGCATCTGCCAGCGGCCTCCAGCTCTGGAGTTGGGGATGTCTTTCAGAGAGCTCTCTCATTGCTCGCTCCGACTCCTCCTGGGCGATTTCTGGACTCATTCCGTCCTCCAGGGCCGCCATCAGGAGCGGGTCTTTCTCAAGTTCTCGCGACAACTCAGTCGGTGTCAAGCCTGGATCGAGACGACTAAACTCGCTGCTCATCGCCGCCAACAGCGACTCCACAGCACGCCGACCTCCAATGCGCCCCAGAGCCTCCGCTGCGGCTGCGCGCAGCGTGTAGGAACGATCGTTCAGGGCTGCTGCGAGCGGCTCAACTGCACGCACATCTTTGAGGAACCCTAGGGCCTTGGCTGCTTCTTTCCGTGCAGAGCTTTTCGGGTCCGCTAGAATGGCCAGGAGCGGCTGCACCGCCCGCACGTCCCCGAGGCGCCCCAAGGCCTCCGCTGCTGTCGAGTGATGCCCTTCGGGGTCCGCCAGCTCAGCCAGCAGCGGCTCCACCGCCCGCACGTCCCCGATACGCCCCAGCAACTCGACTACGCTCACTCCATAGGCGCCGCCCTGGTCCTTGGATTTTAGGGCTGACAATAGTGCGTCGACAGCTGGACTGCCAATCGCTACCAAGGCCTCTTCGATCGCCCGACACACGTCAAACCGGTCCAGCGATAAACTCCGCTCCCCCTCATGCTTGAGTGCCTGCAGCAGGGCTTCGACGGCGCGAGGATTCTTTAAGTTGCGCAGCTTTAAAGCCGCGTTCCGTCGTGTCTCCCAAGCCTTTGACCGTAGCTGCCACAGAGTCCACCAGAGCATAGGGCCCCTCCTTTGATACCGCGCAGCCTAACTCTTAATCTGGAATTTCCATTTTGGCCTTCCAGCGGCCCCTAGGATACACCCATTCGTCCCCCAGCGAACCCTTCCATTTCCTGTTTCGTGCCCGGATTGCCCCAGCGCTCCCAACTGCCCTTCCAGGGTCCTGAAAACACGCTACCACGGCTTCTAGCAGTGTTTCTTCCAGACACCGCTGCGTGCGGGGCTCGCTGAGGATCGATTTCTCGGCTGCCACAGCCTGTTTCTCTACCCGGCTGGCACCGGCAACGCCGCATTCCGCCTCACCATCGCTCCGGACAGTCGCCGCGTCGGGTGGCTCTCCGCCAGGATTAGCCAATAGCAGGTAGCAGAGTCTCGTTCTTCAGAGACTCTGCGGCTTTTCCTTGATCGATTCCATTACACGCGAGATGGTGACCGGGAAAGGGGGGAATATGATTGCAGGCCCCGCCGCGGCGGGGTCGCTAGGGAAGATACAGGCGGTAAGCACAAAGCGGAAAGCACGAAGAAGAGAGCAGAAAGTAGGGACGAGATGTTTTTCATTGTGACTCCTGACTTCTGACTTCTGACTCCTGCTCTACTTGCTCCAGGTCGCGCTCGATCAGGCCCTTGGTGATGCCGGCGTCGGGCCGCAAGCGGATCTGCTCGCCGGACGTCGGCTCCGCGCCCAGAATCATGCGGAAGTTGCCCAGCGATTCCAGCCCTAAAATAGGACGTGGCAACGTCGAGCGCGCGCTCGTGGTGCTCGGCGAGGACGCCGTTCAGGATGTCGCCGAGTCGGTGCGCCGCGCTGTCGATGACATAAGGAACGCGCATGAATCGTCAGCCGGTCAGCAGGCTGCGAATGCTCGCTTCGAGGGAGGGCAGCTTATTTTGAACGATGTCCCAAATGATCTCGACGTCGACCCCGAAGTATTCATGGATGAGGATGTCTCGTAGCCCGGCGATCTTCCGCCAGTCGATGCCGGCGTGCTTCTTGCGCATATCCTCTGGAATTTTCTTGACAGCCTCGCCGATTACTTCCAAGTTGCGGACCACGGCGTCTACCGCCTTCTCGTCTTCCGCGAATTGGTGGAAGGAAAGCCCGACGGTATAGCGCCGAATCTTGGCAATCGCCTCGATCACGTCTTCCAGGTAGAGCCTAAAATCCCGGGGCATAGGTAGCTTCCTTTAGAATGATGGGGCGCAGTCTTGGTTTGATCGAGTCCGCGAGGACCAGGTCAACCCGGCAGGCGAACAGGCTTTCCAGGAGTATTTTGGCGTCCATGTAAGCGTCGAAGGACTTGTGCTCGAATTCCACCACGAAGTCAAGATCGCTTGCCGCTCCGGCCTCGCCCCTCGCAGCCGAACCGAACAGGCCCAGCCTTTTCACACCCAGGCGCCGAAGCGCTTCGCAGTTCGCTTCCAGAGTCTTCAATACCTCCTCGCGACCTTTCACCATGTTTGCCACCTTTTGCGCTACTCACACAAGCTTACACCGATTCTAGCATGGTCGTTCGGACGGAGTCGCAGTGTAAAGGCCCCGGTCTCCTCTGCCCGCATTGATGCGAAGCCTCGAGCCCACCTTGATCGCATGCCGTGATCGGGCAGGAAAACCCACGCCGTAAGGCACTGTCAAGGGATAACTGCTACATCTTAGATCCGAGAGCCCGCTCGCCGCCGCTGGACGGGAACGATAGGGCGTCACCCCCGCGTAAGCGGGGGTCCACTAGTGGTGGATTCCCGCTTCCGCGGGAATGACGCGGATTCCTTCTGCCTGCTCCTGAATCTTAGCCCTTGACACTCGCCTGGAAGTATGGTAGCCTACTACAGTTGACGTATGCTGGACGCACCACCACACCGCTTGCAGGGGGTTCCAAACCAGCCCACCGGCTGCGCAAGATGGGTGCAAAAGGCAAAAAAGATACTAACCTGAATTGTGAATTATGAATTGTGAATTGAATTGCTCTGCTCCTCGTTGGCACCGCTAGCCGCCTGCTGCTTGCCCGCTGGTCCGTTTGAGAGTAGCCGGAGCTGGCAGGACTTATTACACCGGCGCCGACAATAGACAACATGTCGTCCCCGTCAGTGAAGGAGGGGGCTGCGTAGTTTCAAAAAGTGAACGAACCAAGCGGGGATGTCTATGAAAACAAAGGACAGGCTTTCAACAGCCTGGGCCAAGCCGGGAATGTTATAGAAAACAAAGATAGTTACTCCTTGAAAGCTGGAATGTTGTTGAAAAGAAAGGAGGTAGGTGGTAGGTCGTAGGTGGGAAGAACAGGATTCAGGAGTCAGGATTCGGGATTCAGGAAGTGAAAGAGCACCGTACCACCCGAGCATAGTCCGCCTCTCTTCTGACAGGGAACAGGGAAAAAAGACGCGCCTGTCATGCGTTGAATCTCTCATTAGCACATTCACTCTGCGGGCTGAGTTCAAAAACGGTTGACCCCACAAAGCAGAGCGTAATGCAAATCAATGAGCGACTTTGACAATCTGTCAATTCAGTAGTGGGTCGGTTTGGGGTTGTAGCGGCGAGTTTACCTCGCCATGTGGCGGCGTAAAGCCGCCTCTACATCAAACTGACTCACTAGCGTCAGTTTCAGTAGCTTGCTCACTTCGACAAAAGTCTGGTAAACCTGATGATTTCTGGCAGGTAGATTGCCTGAGGGACGTGAGGAACAGTTGAATTTCGTGGTTCAGGAGGAGCAAATGGCCATACCCTCACGCATCCGCGATTTCCTGGATTCCGAGAATGTTTCCTATGAGGAACTCCGTCACCAGCCGGCCTATACAGGACAAGAGGTCGCACACACGCTCCATCTATCGGGCAAGAGGTGCGCCAAGACCGTAGTGCTGGATGGGGACGGAAGGCTGGCAATGGCAGTTTTGCCGGCCTCCAACCGATTGAATCTCCAAGATCTTCGGGCAGCAATGGAAGTCACGCGCTTGGAGATGTTGCCGGAAAGTGAGCTGATCAAACTCTTCCCAGACTGTGAGCGGGGCGCGATTCCACCTCTCGGCCGTCTCTATAGGATGGAGGTATGGGTGGATCGAACCATAAGCGATTCGGAGCAAATTGTATTCTGCGCAGGCACCCACGAGGATTGCATCCGTATGAAATACTCCGAATTCGCAAAGTTAGCCAGGCCGCGCATTAGCCGGTTTGCGGAAGTCTGGGCCACGACGGCTTGACCAGTCCGGCTGAACCGCCCATATCGAGTATGCCCTGCTGCGGTGGCCTGGCTGAGGCCCAGCAGAGCAAAGGTGAAGCTTAGCTTTCGCATACGCTGACATATTCGACGGCGGCGCAAACTCGACTCAGGCGCTGACGAAGGGCCTACACCCAAAGGGGATGCGCGTGAATAGCGGGGGCAGTGCGCCCCCTTAAGCTTATACGCAACCCCCCTGGTTCTGAATGGGTTACACTATGGTTGAGCGGTGTTGGTGTGACATAAGGAGGAATTCATGCTTGCATTAAAGGAAAAACTGGCGCAGCAAATCCCGGGGTTAAGAGAAGAAGTACGCCAACTCACTAAGAGCCATGGCGACGCAGTCATTTCCGAGGCAACAATAGCTCAGGTTTTTGGCGGAATGCGAGGGATCAAGGGCCTCGTCTGCGATACCTCTGTGGTGGACCCCGACAAGGGTTTATACGTTCGCGGCATACCCATTGGCGAGTTGGCCCACTGCTTGCCCGAGGAGGTTTTCTGCTTGCTTTGCACCGGCGAACTTCCCGATAGCGAAGCTCTTGCCAGCCTCCAGCAGGACTTGCGAAAGCGCGCCCAGATTCCCGCCTACGTATGGGATGTGCTTCAGGCCATGCCGATAGATTCGCATCCCATGACGATGTTTAACACCGCCATTCTGGTGATGGAGCGCGATTCCGTCTTCCGTCGCCGCTATGCCGGGGGAATGCGCAAGGAGGAGTTCTGGGAAGCCGCACTGGAAGATTCCCTGCAAATGCTTGCCAAGCTTCCTGCCATTGCCGCCGGTATCTACCGCATGCACGCACACAAGAGCTCACCTCTCGCATCCGATCCCGGCCTGGACTGGGGGGCCGATTACGCCCACATGCTGGGCTTGCCAGATCCGGAAGGGAACCTCGCCCGACTCATTCGCCTCTACCTCACCTTGCACTGTGACCATGAGGGCGGAAACGTGAGCGCCTTCACCTGCCACACGGTGGGCTCTGCCCTCTCCGACCCTTACTACGCGGTCTCGGCTGGGTTGAACGGCCTGGCTGGGCCACTTCATGGGCTAGCCAATCAGGAATGTCTCCAATTCGTTCTCGGAGTACGCAAGAGATTCGACGGCGTGCCCAGCGACGAGCAACTACGAGAGTACGCTTGGAACACCCTCAAAGAGGGTCACGTCATCCCGGGCTATGGGCATGCCGTGCTGCGCATTACCGACCCCAGGTTTACGGCCTTCCACGAGTTCGGGGAGCAGGTTTGTGCTCAGGATGAAATGTTCAGGATCGTGGACAGGGTTTTCGCGATTGTGCCAGGAATTCTTCGAGAGCAGGGAAAGGCCAAGGACCCCTGGCCCAACGTGGATGCTATTTCAGGAGCCTTGCTCTACCACTTCGGGCTGACCGAATTCGACTACTACACCGTGCTTTTTGGTGTCTCACGGGCGCTGGGAATGTGCGCACAATTGATTATCAACCGCGCGCTCGGTACGCCCATCACCCGTCCGAAATCCGTGAGCACGGACTGGATCAAGGCGACTGTCGGACAAACACGGCAGGCTGCTTGAATCGAGGGTGCCACATGGGAGCGCAAGCATCCTGCAAATTCGTAGGGTTCCGGCGCGCCCCCCAAAAAAGAGGAGATTCCTATGGGCCCCAGATGCAGTAATTGTCCTGTTCTGAAGACTTCTCTATTCAGTAGTCTATCACGCGAGCAAGTCTCACGACTGGGGTGTGTGTTCCGGCCGGCACGTTACCGGAAGAACCAAATCCTCTTCTTCGAAGGGGGTGCGGCTCAGCATTTGTTCGCTCTCCATGCCGGTCTTGTCAAACTGGTCAAGTCGCTCGAGAACGGGAAAGACCGTATAACCGGCGTTCTGTTCCCAGGTGAATTGTTCGGCCTGGAAACCCTTTCGCAGCCCACCTACCCGCTTACGGCCGTGACATTGCGCGACAGCGAAATCTGCGCCGCATCACGGGAAGAGGTAATCATCTTCCTGCAATCCAACCCGGAAATCGCACTTGGTATGGTGCGGTTCCTGGTCGCCGAGGTGGGGCGTGTCCGCACCCAAGTCACGGACATGAGCTTCAAGGATGCCAGAATGAAGGTGGCAACCTTTCTCCTATCGCTGGTTGCTTCTGACCCCTCCCCGCACAACGGACGCGTCACGCTCACCCTACCCCTCTCAAGGCAAGAGATCAGCGAAGTCCTCGAGCTGTCACCAGAAACAGTAAGCCGCACACTGACGGCATTCCGACGAGAACAGTTGATTGTGGCACGTGGGCGGCAATTGGTAATCCAGAATCTCGAGGGCCTGCAATCAGCGGCTCGCCGCTGAGTCCGCGCCCTTACACGACATTTTGCCCGTATTGATAGGGCCATAAAACCCACCAGCGGCTCGATGTTCTAAAGCCAGCTTACCTCCTTCAATATCTCGCTAAGTGCAGGACCCTAAAGCAATTGCATCAATACTCCGGCGATAGGCATTAGGGGGTAGGAATAAAAAAACTACTAGACACCGATTGACCTGTGTCATGCAGAATTATGACTCCTGCCCTCGACACGCGGCTAGAACGGCTGCTACGTTGCTCATCGTGCATCGGGGGTCTTGGGTCCAGGAATTTTCCGATGGAATTTACTGGAACCCGTTTCGGTCTTGCGTCAGGCCGGTTTATTGGAACGAGAACAACTCAACTCGTCGCAGTTGGCCTGTCAGCTCGGTCTCAAAAGGCGATGCTTCACTCAAGCAACATGGCACTCCTCTGTGCCGCAGTTCTCATCTCGACGCTTGCCGCTCTCCCTCAAGCCGTACTGCCTTCCCAATCAGCGGAGAGCGCGAATCGCCCTGAAATCCTCTTCGTGCAAGTAGCGTCCATAAAGGCGGGCAGGTTATCAGAGAGATTCCCCCAAGGGAGCAGGATTGTTCGCCTTAAGATGGGCAGCAGTAGGCCCGCGAATCTCACACCGAACTTCTTTGGGGCGGCAGATCCACGCATCTCCTTCGATGGCTCAAAGGTGCTCTTCGCCGGGAAGAAAGATGACGCCGCAACCTGGCAGGTCTGGGAAATGAACACGGATGGAACGGGGCAGCGCCAAGTGACCCACTGCGATGGAGATTGCCTTGCCCCAGCCTACCTGCCGCGCGACGAAATCGCTTTTTCCGGCGAAGTCCAGGATGCTGGCGGAAGCCGGGTTTATCAAATCTGTGTCGGTAGGCTCGACGGGAGTGATGTGCATCCCATCACCTTTGGCCCGGGCGACTACGAGCTCGAAACGGTACTCCAGAATGGGTTAATCATGGCTTCCGCGCGTTCACCCTTGCAGCAGGGGGGGAAATCCGAGAGTTCGCGCAACTTCTATACGCTTCGGCCAGACGGCAGCGGCTTGGCGGCGTTCCGATGCGACCACCAGCCAGCGGCAATTCGCAGCCAAGCCGAAGAGCTTGACGACGGGTCCGTGGTTTTCGTCAAGAACAGGGTGCTTGGCTCCGAAGCGGGGGGCGACTTGGCTGCGATTAGACGTGGCGCCATGCACAATTCAGTTCTGGGCCCCATGAGCGCATTGATCTGGTCACCCAGACAGCTCGAAGCCGCCAGATTGATCGTGGCACGCCGAGTGTTGGCGCCCCGAGCCGCGGGGAAATTCGACCTCTATTCCTTTGATTTCACCCATGGGAAGTTCGAAGGCCCGATCTACAAGGATTCGGAACTTTCCAGTGTTGAGGCCGTTCCGGTCACCGCACATCCTGCTCCTCGCTGGTATTGGAGCACCCTGAGCCAGGAAGCGAAGGCGGGCTACTTCATTTGCCTGGACGCCACGTTGTCCGCTGACGCTCCCAAAGGCCGCCGATCAGCCTCGCCTTCTAAGGTTCGCGTGCTTGCTCTTGACCCGGCCGCTCGTAAGGAAAACAACCTCGGGGAGGCGCCCATCGAGCAGGACGGCTCCTTTTACATCGCGGTGCCGCCGGACCGCCCGCTACGCTTCGAATTGCTGGATGCGGACGGCAAGGTAGTTCGCGCGCAGCAAAGTTGGGTTTGGGCACGCCCAGGTGAGGAACATGGCTGCGTAGGCTGCCACGAAGACCGCGCGGTGGCTCCGGAGAACCGCTGGCCACTCGCTTTGCGGCGCTTTGACACGCCCACCTGCCTGGGTGTTCAGGTGCCGCTCGAAGCAGCGCACTGAGTCGCCGGGGCGGGTTTCAAATCACCTTGCGACCCGAAATGGGGAATCGAGAATGGAAGTTCCAGCTCGACAAATCGCGATCATGCTTGCCGCGGCGATCATGCTGGCTGTGGGGTTGAGAGTCCCGGCTCAGGACCCTGCGCGAACCACAGA
>Ga0208687_1000350_pt1 | contig 35954 bp, 36 predicted proteins | sample June2015DPH_6_10_FD_184695 | JGI IMG/M metagenome (GOLD analysis project Ga0208687, IMG submission 184695) | Peatland microbial communities from SPRUCE experiment site at the Marcell Experimental Forest, Minnesota, USA - June2015DPH_6_100... | ecosystem: Environmental > Terrestrial > Soil >...
ACACTAACGATGTCAATTCAACCGACTATCAAGGGATTAACTACTACAACCTGGTGAACACCAAATACGATGCAGGATTTACCAGCAACGGAACACTGAACTGGGCGCTCAGCGCCAACCGCAGGCTGCAAAGCTGGGGTTTCAACACCCACGTGGAGGCCGGCATCATCTATGTCCTGCCCACCACCACTGACAAACAGTGGGCAACCGGTGACAGTACGAACCCGATTCACCTGCCTTTTATTGGCAAGATCCCGACGACTAGCTACAGTAGCTTTAACCTCAACAACTACGCTCCAGGTCCCACCAAGAATACTCTGGGCAGCTTTAAACTCTCGGTGTTCAAGGGCTATATGGCCGGAGCAGCGGATGTTTTCGATGCCAATTTTGCTGCCTGGCTGAAGGGCGATCTCGCGCACGATTCCAGTGTCATAAATTGGTATTCAGGTCCCAACCATGATTACCTGATTGGCCTTTCAGGGGACGAATCGGATAATACAGGCGGATTCCGCGCCGGCTCCGACTTCCAAACCGTAAACAACGGGGTCTATCAGGGTGGGCACGCGGACCCGCATTGGGGATGGATCACCCTCATTACGACTCCCGTCAAGGCGGCAACTGCCAAGGGGAGCACACCCGCCTCGCGTGCGCCGAGCGACATCGTTTATGCGGACACGCAATTCTACAGCAAGACGGAACTCGCCAACTGGTTACAGCAGACAGGAGACAACGGCCCCGGCTACGCTTCCATTGCCGCTCTGAATGCAGCCTGGGAATCGAACTACGACAGCTTCGGTTCCGATGCTACAAGCTACACGGGAGAAGCCTGCGCGACGGGGAACGGCACGGCGGGGCCTTACACGTGCAGCCTGGCCCACACGCCGGCAACCCCTTTGACCGTGCAAATCTTCGTTGGCGGAACGCTCACCGCCGGGGACGACGGTGCTGGTCCTCTTGCCAGTTCCCCTACGGGCGCGGGCAACTTCAGGCAAAATGGCCGGACCTCACCGCTGGGTACCATGACCTATGCGACGGGGGCGGTCTCTGTAACCTTTGCCACTGCGGTCTCCAGTGGGACGCGGATCACGGTGAGTTATAAGACAGGGGGATGGGGGAGTGGCCACGGCCTACTGGACGAGGACGGGACCTGCCCTGCCAGATACACCTCATACTGCTGGGTACCGAGTGATGCTTACCTGCTGGCGGGCGCAACCTCTGCCATGAAAACCGATCTGGACAATTTTCTCTACCACTTTGCCAAGGAATACGCCAGTGTGCAAAAGGCCCAATTCAACGCGGTTGCTCCTGGGGTTCTCCTTATAGGGCCAGGCGTTCTGGGCAGCTATTCGACCCCGGCGCGCGGCCCGGTCTTAAAGGCTTTCGCGGGGTATGTGGATCTAATGATGATGCCGACCATTCCCAGCAACAACCCCTTTGGAAAGATCACGGACGACCAGGCGCGGATGGACTATATCGCTCAGTACGCGGGGGACAAGCCTTGGTTCAACTGGCAAGGCTTTTGGGGTCAGGCTGATTCTTACATGTCGGTCTATCCCGATCCGAGCCCCATGTTCAACACCCAGGCGGCGCGGGGACAATACTACCAGACTTGGATGAACAACATCCTCACCGCGGCGGTTTCGTCGAAGTGTAATTGCGCATCTGCGGGGACTTCTCCCATTGTAGGCCTAGGTTGGTGGCAGTACACCGACTGCCAGGCAGAGAAGGCGAACTGGGGCTTGGTCACACTTCGAGACGATCCCTACGATGGCGTCTCTTCCAGCACATCGCAGGGGTACGACTCATGGGGCTATCCCACGGGCTGCCTGGCAACCTTTGGCTGCGAACAGGCCAACTATGGTGACTTTATTGATTACGTGACGAACGCAAATCTAAGCGCCCTCAGAGCCCTGTCTCACTAGAAATCAGTAGGGCTGTATTTGCAGTGCTCCGGCGCAGGCCGGAGCATTGCGGATACGGCGATGACTGCTCCCTGGGGGTTTCCAGATACGGCATGCGGTCAATAACCTGCCAAGAAGAGTCGGCCTCAGCGCTTCCAATTCTGACCGTCCGGGTGCGACTGCGACAACGTGGATGTCTTCTGAACGCGGCAGATGGGAAAGCAAATCGAGGCCCCGCCTCCGAGCGACAAAGAGCGAGTATCCGTAGCGTTGAAGGGTATTGGCTACGTCGGAAGGATGGGCTCCGAAAGCACTGAGCAGGAGGGGGTGTAGCTCAAAGAGAAGAATGGGTGCGCATCGCTCAAGCAGGCCTGCTGCCCCTTGCAGGAAAAACAATTCCGATCCCTCGATATCCATCTTAATGAGATCGACGAGACGAAGATCGTGCTCCGAGGCGAACCGATCCAGTGTCGTCACTGGCACGCACTCGGTTGCTTCGCCCACTGTTGTGACACGGGTCAGCTCGTGGCGACCCTTGGGACTCTGTGTGAGCGGGACCACTCCTTGCTGAGCCCCAAGCGCCAACTGGAAGGCGCGCACGTTCGTCGCTCCGTTGAGCTCGATATTCTTGCTAAGCATTTTGTGGTTAAGCGTGGAGGGCTCGAAGGCATAAACGCGACCTCGCGGTCCGACGAGCTTCGAGAGAACCAATGTGTAATGACCCAGATTCGCCCCCACGTCTATGACCGTCCAGCCAGGCTTCACACAGCGACGAATGAACTTGGTCTCAGGGACCTCAAACCGGTCGTAGTATATATCCATTTCCATGCGCGCACGACGGCGGTCGAGCTCATACAGAATTCCCCGGCGCCTCACCACACAGGGATCCTTCCATGCTGGTCGGGCCCTGTGCACCACTCGCTCGAAAGCCCTCCCCTTTCCGGGGTAATCCGGCAGAAACCGTTCGTGCGCTAGGAGGACCGCATTCCACAGCATTGCGCTCAGCCTACTCATCGTTGACCCTCCCGCCGGCGTTCGTGGATCCCTCGGTACATCGCCTGGCACCCGCAGCAAAAACGCGTAATGAAATCAATGTGCTAATGGAGCGCTCGAGGAATCCGGTGGCGATATATACGCACAAGGGCGCTCCATGTTTCCGAAACACAGGGAGCGCCACAGTAAGGTTGTCGGCGTATCCGTCGTCACAGGTGAAGCATGCGAACCGTCTGGGCCAGTTTCCACCGGCACGAACCTCTTGCGCATCCACCAGCCGGCGGTAGACCTCGTCAATACTGACCAGTTCCCATCCCAGCCGCCGCACCGTTCATAAGATATCGTCCAAAACACTCGCGTGGATCATGAAATTGGGGTAGATAAGACTTGCGCGTCCCGGTTCCACGACTCGGTGGAGGGTGAAAATGAGGCCGCAACCGCCGTAGAAGGAGGCAACCATCCTGTAGACCCCAGAGTAATAGGCGACGTTCAGTATGGGTATGACTGCCTTTCGAAACCTCAAGCGCATTCAGCACCCTTACCGACAGTAGGTCGGACGCCTCGAATCCCGCCTACCTTTCGAGCCGATACCGCAACAAATGCGAAGCTGGCCGCGTTTCCGAAGGCGCCCTCCGCGCACCTCACACGAAGGGCTGTCTCGTACTCTTTCCATCTCTCTATTTTTTCACGTCTGGGTATGCGCGCTCCAGGCCGGAGCGCCGTCCTTGCAGGAAGGATCGCCAAGGCCGGAGCGAAAGTCCCCGAACGCTTCCAGCAGAGGCCAGCAGCGCATAGCCAAAGTTCAACCAAGCGAAACAAAGACGATTTACGACTCCTTTACGCCAAAGTCGATGATAGAGGTAGTAATGGCGGACCGCATCCTGACGGATCCAGTCTTCTGGTTCCCTGCCCGCTTCACTGCGAGCATGGAAGAGGCGCGCCGCTGGCGCGATTAGCAGTGGGCAGCGCTCATGAATCCGCCAGGTGACCCTAACGTCTTCTCCCGCCCCAGCGCCTCCAGAGGAAGCGTCGAATCGCTCATCGGCCAGCGCCTCGCGACGGATGCTCATGAGACCGGATCCAAAGCGACGCACCCGAACGGGTTGATGACTCCGAAGTCTGTCGGCCCGCCAGTACAGATCTTGACGTTCGTCATGGAGGGGCCCCGTCCAGAAGAGCCACCGAAGTATGCGGGCGGATCGCGGCGGTAGCGTATAGTTGGTCACGACTCCCGAGACACCCCCCGCGTCCGGATACTCTTGATAGACACGGAGCAGTTCGTGCAAGAATTCCGATTCCAGAAGCACATCGTCGTCCAGAAAGACCAAAACGTCACCGCGCGAGCGTTCGATGCCGACGTTGCGGGCGGCGCCGGCACCAACAAGAGTCGGATTGTGAAGGTATACTATCACAGGCTCACGGCGGCCCGCTACCTTCAAATCCCGCGCAAAGCTTTCTATAACCTTGCGAGTGTCCTCGCCGCAGCTTTGGTCGACGATGATAAGCTCTTCCGGCAAACGAGTCTGCGAAGCCAGCGTGGGTAACATTCGCTCAAGGTCGATAGCACGGTTCTTGGTGGCCACAATCACCGAAAATGTCATCACCCAGCTCTCCCACCTCCTCGCCTTGGCTGACCGCACCGCGCCTGAATGGTGGCAAGAAATCACTCGCGCGATATGGTCGCAAGGGCAGATCTGTCACGCTCGTAGTCGACGACATCCTTCACGATGTCCTTGCCTGGACGATTGTTCGTAGGTATGACAACCGATCAAGCTCTCAATGTTTTCGATGGAGCCCGTCGAAAGTTCATCCACCGTCCAAACCTCATCGCCTCGAGCAAGCAGATGCTCGGCAAGATGAGAACCTATAAATCCTGCACCACCCGTAATCAGAGCACGCATATTCATACCTCCGTCATAACCACGCTGGCGGCAGGGACAGGTTTCGTCACCTGGAAGATCGCGCCGGCAGGAAGCAACTGACCAACGTCCTGCATTCTGTCATGGTGTACCGCGCCAACCCGCAAAACAGCAAAACTACGGCGGGCCAAGCCAGTAACGGGAAGCTTGGCCCGAACTTCGCTAGGCGTAGATCCAGAATTGCGGCTGCGATAAGAGCTATGGCGAACGCCACGTAGTCCCTGGCAAACGAAAAGTTGACCTGATTACGGTACCGGGCCACTTGGATCAGGAGGAAGTTTGAGATCGCCATGGACAATCCCGTAGCCAGGACCACCCCGAGCAGTTGATACCTGGGCCAGAGTGCATAAAACAACGAAAGGAACAACGCGAGTTGGATCACGCCCACGAACACCGAACGGTGCTGCTTGCCCAGGCTGGACAGCAGTGTCCCGCCTATGGCCCCGGGCGCGGAAAGGCCGTAGAGAAGAACTCCGACGACGAAAAGCGAACCCAACGACGCGTAATTCGACCCCAACAACATGATAATGGGATTCACCATAAAAATCAGGCCGGATGTGCCGACCATGGTAACCAGGAACAGGGTCCGCAGGTTCATGGAATAGACCTGCGAAGCTCCAGCATAGTTGCGGCTGGCCAAGAGATTGGTAAGCGAAGGCAGCAGGGTATCGAGGAAAAAGCCGTTGCCGACTGGAATCAGCCCTGCCAGGCTGATAATGGCCACGTATTTTCCAAGAACAACCAAGCCGCCGAAATTCAGGACCAGGATCAGATCGAGCCGCTGAAGCAGAAAGCCCAGCCCGCTCACCGCCTGGGTGGCCAGCGTGTACTTCCAGAAGCCGCGCGGCAGAAAGATACGCAGAGAGCGCCAGCGGAATTCCCATCCACCCAATCGCCTCAAATGGCGAAATCCTATGACGAAGGCCAGGGCTGTAAGGGTTAAATAAACTCCCCAGATCACACCCGTATAATGAACGACAAGCACGCGGCGGAGCCCCAGAAACAAGACAAGGTATACCAGGAAGGTACCAATCGTCAAAGTCCGCATCATCACCTGCGCCCAACGCATCTCGAGCTCGGCTTTCAGGGCGGCAACAACCAGCGCAAAGCACAAGTAGATCGGGGACAGACAGAGGACGAGAAAGGGAAAGGAGGAAGAACCCTGTTCCCCGAACAAATAATGAAGACCGCGGGGCCACGAGGTGGCGAGGACTAGCCACGGGATGAGACTGGCAAGAAGGATCAGGAGGTATGAAGCGAGGAAAGGCCCTCTCTGCTCGCCACTGAGTTCGGGGATGAATTTGATGGAGACTGCGTCCCCGCCCAGGTAAAACAAGGACGAAACCACGCCGATATAGACCATCAGCAGCCCGTAAGTGCCGATCACCTGAGGCCCGGCGCGGGCCAGCAGAATGGTGGTTCCGAAGCTGAAGGGCACCGCCGGGATAGAAAGCCAAAGCGTCCAGCGCATGCCAGCAACAATCCGGCCGCGCAGGTGGGCAGGGGCTTTAGACAACAGTTCGTATGCTGCGCCTCCTGCACCTGCCGGCGGAGCCCCCGAGACATCTCTGCACACTTCCGGGGTGATAGAGGTCCTGTTCACGGGGCTCCTTCACCCATGGTCGCTTGCAGCCGCACGAGGTTAGGCGCGAGTTTAGAGGCCGGTTTGGCATACTGCGGTGCCCTATGGACGCTCAGGACATGGGGCAGGCACATGGACAGGAAAATCACCAGCCAAAAAAGCTTCGCGTACTCCGCTGAAATAAAACATGCCCCCACCAAGTATCCCACGAACCCCGCCTGAAGGCCGAGGGTTGCGAGATACATCATTCTGTCACCGGCGATCCTGGCCCGCCTCCCAGCCCCTCCGAACGACCGATAAGTGAAGACTAGAATGCCAACAAAGACCCCAAGTGCGGGTAAGCCCAACTCGGCGGCAACCTCCAGGAAGGTGTTGTGGCCGACCGTGGACCACGAGGTTTCCGGGGGTACATACCAACGCATCATAGGTTTGAAGTTTGCCAAGCCAATGCCAAACAAGGGATGGGTCTCGATCATGCGAAGGCCGGCTTTCCAGGCAGTGGTGTGGTGTTCGTCCGATTGTTTATCCCCCCAGTCTGGGTGCAAGAAACGATGCAAGGGGGAAGAGGGGGAAAAGATCATTAAAGGGACTACCACAACGCCGACGAGAATCAAATTGCGGACGCGCCGTCTGGATCGAGCCACAAGGAATAAGAAGGCAGCGCCCATGGCCAGAGTCCCCCCGCGCGACTGGCAGAGCGTCACGCCGAACAACGACAATGCCAAGCAGGCCCCATAGAACAACCTCTCCCATCGTTTCTTAGAATGCAGCACCATCAAAAACGCGAAAGGAAGACACAACGCTGCTGTAGTGGAGAAGGCGTTACCGTCACCTACCATTAGGCCAGCACGGTAGCTTGGATCGATGCTTCGAAATTGCCACCACTCTTCGATTATGCGGAGAGAACCAAGTGCCACGGCAGCGTTCGCAGAAAGCAAAACCCACCGAACTCTGGCCAGTGTGTCGACGATCGAGAGTACAATGAAGAATAGCAGGACAAACGAAGTCAAACTCATCCAAAAACTATAAAATATGTCCCCTCTAAATCCCTTAGTAAAATAGGATATAGTGGCCACCAGATACAGCAGGCCGAACAAGCGGGCCTGCCAAGTTCGCAAGTAGGGGGGAAGACTGCCTCGGACCGCAAGATGGAAGACAGTGTAGGGCACGCAAGCTGCTCCGAGCACTTTGAAAGCAACCGTGTTGGACACAAGTCCCGACAAGAGCGGCGGATTGAGAAAGGGCATAAGTAAGACTAAGACATAGAAGAGAATCATGGCAGTCCATACCCTGGTAGCAAAGTCCTTGGGTGTCTGTACTTCACCTCCTTCCGCTCAACTTTACAATGACCTTGTGAGTCGCGTCAACCCCCGGGTGGCAGGTCGGTGACCACTTCCGTGCCATGTAAACGAGGGATGCCCGCCGTGCTTTCTCAGTCGCATCCGCCATGACGGTGAGCGTCCGACGCAGACAGCCGGAAGTGCTCAGTCATATCAACGGCTCTCCCCGGTGCTTGGCAAACCGTACCATCAGGCAGGGCCTGCATTTTTCCTGTTGATTCAGGCAGCGGAAAGTTGACTTCCGCACCAGCGTCCACTCGGGCTAGGCGTTCCAGCCCCGTGGAACGCTATCTCCGACGCACTAAACAGCCTTCTGTTAATCCCGCGAGTGCCGTACGGACCGCCGTTCGCAGTACCGGGAGGCTATAGGATTCCTCGACTCGTCTTCGCGCCGCCCGACCCAGCTCCCGGCGCCGGGAAGCATCACCGAGCAGGCCGGCCACCGCCCGCGCGAACGCCTCCGGTTCGTCGGCCAGCAAGATCTCTTTGCCGTCCACAAAGTCCAACCCTTCCGCTCCCAAACGAGTGGAGACGATAGGCTTAGCCATCGCCGCCGCCTCCAGGATCTTCAGGCGTGTACCACTGCCGATTCGCAACGGCACGACACATACGGCAGCCTTGGCGATCTCTGCACGCATGTTCTGAACGAACCCGGTGAACTCGATTTCCGGAACCTTGGCAAAAGGCCGGAGGAACTCCTTGCCCCCCCCTCGCCCTGCCACGCGAAACCTCACGCCAGGGACCATCCTCCGCAGCTTGGGGAACATCTCTGAGGCAAAGAAGTGCACCGCGTTCTGGTTTGGGTACCAGTCCATGATTCCAGAGAAGAGCACGGTTGCACCGTCGCTGTCCGGCGATGGGTGGTAGGCACCCACGTCTATGACATTGGGGACCATCATCACCTGCACACCAGGGCAAAACTGCCGGAAGAACGTGCACTCTATTCCCGAGCACGCCCACACAGCTTGTACCTGCGAGCAGACACGCGCTTCCCAGCGTCGCGTCTTGCTGTATTCCATCCACACGTAGAGACGCTTTACAGGATTCCGGATATGCATGAGGTACTGTTGGAGCAGCCCGTGCGCCACGTGTTGCGTATCCACGGCCACCGGAACCGACAACCCAGGCGGCAGGTTGGGTAGGATGTAAACCATGTCGCAGATCACGGCGTCAAAAACCTGGTGCTCGAGGTGCTGCCGGATGCGGTTCGAGCAGTCCGCAGAGACACTTTGCGAAGCGTCAAAAGGCCTGGCTGAAGGCAGGGCCAGAAGCCGCTTGATATAGTCTCGCGACTCGTAGGTGGTTGGGAACCACGGAATCAAATCAACCTCCTTGCACAGCTCGCGCAAAGGAGATCCCTCCTCGACGCTCTCGCCTGGCCGGGCCAATGAAACGAGGGTTATTTCGTGCATTTCTGCGGCAAGTACCTGGACGACCGACCAAATGTGCAGACGGTGACCGTCCGTCGGAGGAAATGGCACCTTTGGAGTGAGGTAGAGTATCCGCATCCGCTGAATCAAGCCCTTTTGCCGCACCGACTAGGGCGTTGTTGTCCTCCACCCATTCGCCACCAGAGCCATCACGCCAGGCTACTCTCCGGCACAGATGCCTTTCTTTGACACAGGAGATTGATCATACCTAGCTTTTCTGCCCTTTGAACAAAGCTCGATACGTCAGACGGACGCTTGAGCCTCAGGTCATCGACTTGCCCGATCGGATCGACGTTGAGCCCCAGTTCCAAGAGCCTCTCGAGAAATCTGCCCGGGTCGTTGCCGCCCGTCCGTAAGGCCTCGGGGGCAAACTCTACAATCAATTTCAAGTCGGCAGATCGGTGCAGCAACTCGCGCATGCCCTCCAGGGCGAAGGGCTCGGCGCCTTCGACGTCCATTTTTACCAGGTCCACACGCGGCCAGCCCTCACCGGCTAGAAACTGGTCCAAGGAGACCGCGGAAACCTCGCGGCTCGACTCGCGAACTATGCTTCTCGGATTCTCGAAGATGCTGTGACGGTCGTTTCCTTGGCTGCTGATGAAAAGCTGCACCGTACCACTGCGGTCACTCACTGCCTTGGGAATGCATACGATGTTGGCGCAACCGTTGAGTTCAATATTCTTGCGGAGCAGAGCGTAATTGTCGGGTGCGGGTTCGAAAGCAATGACCCTCCCCTCAGGGCCAACCCACCGCGCGAAGAGGAGTGCGTAATAGCCAACGTGAGCTCCCACATCGATGACAGTCGCGCCCTTCTGGATCAATCGCTCAAGCAACTGCTTGGTCCCCTGCTCGTACTTGCCGCTGAGCAGGGCCATCGCAAAGCTCACGCTGGGGCCACCATCGTGAGAGAGGTACATCTTGCAGCCATCCACCATCACCGGTCCTCGATGAGAGGCGAAGACCAAACGAATGCACTGCGACCCGACCATGTTCATGGCTGCCAGCGCCTTGCGGCCCCACCGGCTGCGGCGCAACGTTCGCACTCCAACCATATAAAAATCCCCAGCCGCGTCTCTCAGCCGAGCAGGCTACGTCAAGTCGGCAAGCGGCTATCTGCCTTCGCCCCCTGTCGGGCTAGCCTCCAAGCACTCCCGTCCGACGAAGAAACTTGACGGTTTTGGCAATCGGGTAGTAGATCCGGTCGTTGGCCAGAATGTGCTTGGTGAACCAATCGTGAGGGGTGAGATAGTACACAGCGGTATTCGCAAAGTCCCGCGGCGATGGTTCGAACTGGGTTCGGCACCGTTCCCAGTCGCCCTCGACCTCGATCTGCGACTCGTCGAAGTGGCCGAGGCCCTTTTCGGCGGCCAGCGTCACGTGTCGAGCGCGTTTCGGGTCGAGCCCCACCAGGCGCATGGCGGTGGAGTCGAGAGCCACAGGATCAGGGCTCGCCAGCAGCACGTCCAGGCGTCTGACCCGCCCCGCCACGGGCCCGCGACCCTCCATGGCGAAGGTCCCATCCATGAGAATCAGTTTCGGCTTCAAAATACGCTGGATCGACGATAGCATCGCGGCAATTCGGCGATGGTGCCGCAGCCGGTCCAGATGGTCGGGCACACATCCCCACTGATTCTTGAGTGCTCCTGTAAAATAGGTGATGGCGTGGGTCTTCAGCACGGGGATGTTGATGTAAGCGTCCGCCTCGAGCAGCACACTTGGCAGCTTGATCTTGCCGGCTGGAGGGCAGTCAACCATGGTGAACGGGCCGTCAGAAAAGTTCACCAACTCGACCTCCAACTCACGGGCCATTTCGACATAGCCCGCAGCTTTGAAGGCTTCGTTTGGCGTCTGGCGCATGTGGCGGGACTCGCCGATATAAATGCGGCGCGTTCGCGTCCGCAGCACTTCGCAGACTGCGCGCACAACCGCCGGGTTTGTGTTCCCTCCCACCACGATGCTGGGAACCGCGGTGCAGACGTTGGGCTTGATCACCACCGTCGAATCCGGTCCCACCCAACTCTCCCATCCGAACCGCTCCATGCACCCCTGCACGGCAGTCACAATCGGAGTTTCTGCCACGCTCCGGACCAGGACCTTACTTGTCGCCGATTCACCCATTCACATCCCCCATGCTTCCAGTGAAGTTTCGTCAAAACTTGTCTCGCCAGTTCTCATGCTCGGGTTCCCTTTAGAAACGCCTGGTAGTTCCACGCAATGTCGGCAGCCACATCACGCCAGCCTAAGTTCCGCCCCATTCCCGGCAAATCGCCTGCCACTGGGAGCCATGACCTGATGGTTCGCACCTGCGAATCGACCTCAGGAGCAGGACCATCGCCCCTCAGATTAACACGAAAGCGAAAGAAAAACTCACTGGCAGCGGCATACACCCAGTAGCGAGGGGAAGCTCGCCAGCCGAGTTTGACCCAACGCGGCCAGTGCCGCCAACTCCGGTGCCATCCGCACCTGCGCAAGGCGGACGCCCAGCCTCGGAGCCGCTTGCGGACAGGCTGGAGCCGCATCCACCTTCTCATCAGTTCGTGATCGGAGACCTTTGACAATTCGTCGCGCCGGGCTTTGGACCGGCATGCCGCCCCTTCGCTGCGCTCAGGGCAGGCTCTAAAGGGCGGCGCTACCCAGCGCTCTGACAGGAGTCGCTCCAATTCCCATCGCCAAAGGCTCCTGACGTAAGTGACCAACTCTGCCCAGGAGAACATGCCTTCGAGACCTTCTTCGGCAGCCTGTGCGCCAACTCCATCGCCCGCCTGCAACTTGAATTGTGTGCAGGGGGCGACCCTCTTAGCGAAATCTCGCAAGGGGAAAGGGCAGTTGCGGTTCGCTTCCGAGTCCTCCGCCAGGGTGCTCAATCGGTCTGCTCGCTCGAGATAGGTGGCCGCATACGCCCCTTGAAACAGCAGGAACGACGTCGCCATATCCAGATAGAGTTTGATCATCCGATAGCGGCCAGTTGGCGAAGATTCGACGGGCTTCTCCGCCACCAGATCAATCACCTCGATGAACTCCACCACGCGGTTGCACAGCATCCGCCAGCCGTCTTCCAAGGGAATGTCGGATGGAGAAAAAGCAGGGATAAGCGACAGGATTTGCCGTTCCCCCCAAACTACCTGGCCGGAGGTCCCCAGCTCGTAAGCAAAAATCTCAGGTGGCATCGTGCGCAGATAGCGGGTGTGAACCGGGTTCAGTTCGACGTGACCAGACAATCCTTGTTGTAGCAGATGGTTTTCGATATCCCGTTCGAGCCGATCGATGATGGAGGAGGGCGGCAATACGGCGTTTTGGTCGAAGACCAGCAGGAATTCCGCATCGCCCAGAAGCCTCCAGCGCTCCCCTTCACGGACAAAGGTGGCCTCATCGCGCGCCAGGCTGCCGGTCAGAACTATGGCCAGCAGCCCGCTACCACGCTGCCCTTCGCAAAGCTGCACGGTTCTTTGACAAACGGCGCATTTCAATGCGTCCGCAGCGCGCGCTGTGTCCTCAGACGAAACTGGACGTGTTTCGTGTATCATCAAGCTTTCAATCCGCAATGCTTCGGAGTCCGTCTCCGGTCCGACCGGAAGAATTCGTGCACAATTCCCGCAATTTCCGGGACACTGCTAAGTTTGAACTCACGCCGTCCGGTGACATACCCACCTTGGATGCGCTGGTTGATGACGCCATCGCGGTCGAGAAAGATCGCGGGCCGGATTCCGCGGTGGGCAGATTTAGTATAGGAATTCACAAATTCGTGAAACATTTCATCTCCCCACGTAGATGATCTTGCTGCCCTCCGGCTCAAAGCCGAAGTCCATCGGACGGAGATCGCGCAAGCTCCCACGAACAGCCGCGTGCTTTTCGGGGGCACAAAACAAGAGCAGAAACCCGCCCATGCCGGCACCGAGGACCTTACCTCCAATGGCTCCGGCGGCACGCGCTCGTTCGTAACACTCGTCGATATGGCTGTTGCTCACATTTCCAGCTAGCCGTCTCTTAAACATCCAGCCCTCGTGCATAAGCTCTCCCAGCTCGCCTACGCTGTTCCCGAGCACCAGAACCTTCCAGAATCTCTCTACCAAATCGCGCATCCTGTCCAGGCAATCCATGTTCCGTAACGCATTCTCGGACTGTTCTTTAAGCACACTGCGAGCGTCCCTTCTGCCTCCCAGATAGAACAACAGCAGATGGTTGAAGAAGGTTTGGCGCGCTTCCGGGCTGCAGATGAGTGGATCCACCCAGACTGTGCCATCTGGGTTGAAAACGTAACGCCGGAAGCCGCCAAACGCGGCCGCATACTGGTCCTGCTTGCCGATCGGTTCGCCCAACACATCGATTTCGAGATGGCAGGCTTCCTCGGCGAGTTCATAAGGGGTTTTGTAACGGCCCTGATAAGCCTGAAGCGCGTGCAAAAGGCCAACGGTGAAGCTGCTGGATGAGCCTAGCCCGGTCCCAGAAGGCACATCCGCAATCGAGGTGATTTCCACGCCGGAGTCAACCCCTGTCATCCGCATCGTTTCTCGGAAGAGCGGATGACGAACCTCGTCCAGGCGGTCGACGATTTCAGTCTGCGAATAGCTGACGCGTAGTGTCGAGTCGAATCGGCGGTTCACCGTGATATACACATATTTGTCAAGCGTTATGCTGATAACCGCACCGGCCCGCCGAGAGTAGTACACAGGGAGGTCGGTCCCGCCGCCGACAAAGCTTATGCGGAATGGTGTGCGTGAAATGATCATTTCTGGGCCGCGACAAACTCCTCCAGTCGTTCCGGGGTGCCGATATCGTAGAATCGCTGAGGTGTGATAAAGGCGCGAAGCTGACGCCGTCCAATCAACTGTTGGTAAACCTCTTTTTCCAGCGAAACGAATCCACCCGCAGCGAGTCCCTCGAACAACTCCCGACGGAAGCAGAGAACTCCGGCCTCCACGTAGTTCAAACCAGGTGCTGCGGTTCCTTTTTCGTAGCGGGTGACCCACCCATCGTCATCGGTAGCCACGTTGTTCAGAACTCCGGTGCTCGCCATCCGGTTGTCATAAACGACTATCAGTCCCAAGCAGGGAAGCTTCCGAAAGGCGGCGGCCACGGGGCGGTAATCAATGGGCAGATAGGAATCTCCGTAGAGGACCAGAAAGTCTTCTTCCAAGAGCTCCAGAGCGCTGCGAATCGCGCCGGCGGTTCCCAGTGGGACCGCCTCAAAGCTATACTGCATCCTGACTCCAAAAGCCGTTCCATCACCGAAATATTCTTGAATCCGGCTGCCAAGATAACCAAGAAGTACCAAGACCTCCCGAAAACCTTGTGCCGCGAGGTGCCGGACGATGTACTCCAGGAATGGCCGCCCTCCCACGTCGACCATCGGTTTCGGGACGCTCTCGGTAATCGGCCTCAAGCGGGTGCCCAGGCCACCCGCTAAGACAACGACCTGCATGCCAACTCCTGTACAAGTTCATTGATGGCAAGCTTGACCGCCTCATCGCAGGTCAACCGAGCCTCCCAACCTAGCCCCTTTAGTTTCCTGCAATCGAGCCGCACCTGCGGAACATCACCCGGCCAGCCCCTTGGCGTGCCCGTGTAAGCAAGCTTGGCACCGGGAAGGCCCATGAGATCGGCGGTCCAGCGTGCAATTTTCCCCGCCTCTGTGGCTCCCTCACACCCGAGGTTAAAATAGTTCAGTGGGTCGTGGCTATTGCGCCAGCCAAAGAGCATCCCGTCGACACACTCATGAACATGAAGGTAGGGTTTCGCCTGCTTTCCGTCCCCCAGGACCTCCAGACAGGAAGGGTCACGTCCCAGCTTATGAATGAAATCGACGATGGCCCCGTGGGTTCCGTGGCGGCCGCAGATATTGGCAAAGCGGAAGATCCAGGCCTGGAGACCGTAGTTGTGGCAGAAGGCGCTAATTAGCCCTTCGCAGGCGAGTTTGCTCGCCCCATAAAGCGAAATGGGCAACAACGGACCGTAATCCTCCGGCGTCGGAACCACGGTCGGCTCCCCGTAGACCACCGAGCTCGACGCAAAAATGAGTTGTGGAATCTGGTTTAGGCGCGTGGCTTCGAGCAGGTTATAAGTCGCAAGGGTCCCTAAACGGAGGTCGGTGTCCGTTTTTCTCATCCCTTCGGGAATGTTTGAGTTAGCCGCCAAGTGAAAAACGGCCTCGTGACTTCTAATGGCCCGGTTCAGTGCCTCGAAGTCCAGCAGGTCATCCGCGACGATGGAGAATCCAGGCTTGCCCTGGCAATCCTGCAAGAATTCGCGCGAGCCGACGCTGAAATTATCGAAGACGGTGACAGCGTGCCCCTCCTCGACCAACCGTTCCGCTAAGTTGCTGCCAATAAAACCGGCTCCGCCTGCTATGAATAGCCGCATCAGATTTATGCGCCTGGCCTCTCTGTTGGCAATTCTTCGCGCCGCTTCCCAGTGGCATCCCTTCGACAGCGTTCCCAGGCGCGCAGGTAGAATGCCGTCGTCTCCTGGAGGAGTCTCTCCTGGCCGAGGCATTCCAGCGTCCATTGCCGCCCCGCGCGGCCCATGCGCTGCCTCAGTTCCGGATCGCGCAACAATCGGCAGATGGCCTCAGCCAGGCGGGCAGGGTTTCCAGGTGGAACAACGAACCCACTTTTTCCATCTAGTACAACCTCGGGTGTCCCGTCCACCGCTGTCGCGACTACCGGCTTCTCCATGGCGAGCGACTCGACGGCCGCCAAGGGGAGTCCTTCGTAAAAGGAAGGTAGCACGCTCAAATCTGCCAGGGCCAGCCAGTCCCTCACATCAGGCTGGTATCCGACAAAACGTACGGCACCCTTCAAACCCAGGTGATCGACCTGTCTTTCAAGCTCCGCCCGGAGACTTCCCTCACTCAAACACACCAAGCGCGTCCGAGGAAACTCCCGCAGAACGGAAGGCAGAGCGTCCAGCAGTACCCGATGGCCTTTTTGAGGTTCAAGGCGGCCCGCAACGATCAGCACGGGATCGTCCTCGGCGAAACCCAGACTGTTCCTCAACCCTACGGGCGCTGGGTGAGAGGCATCAAATCGCCTCAAATCGGAGCCCGGGCGAATGACGGTGATCTTTTCCGCAGGTAGGCCTTTTTGCTGCACGAGATATCGAGCATTGGCTTCGGACACCGCGATGTAGTAATCGACAAAGCGTCCCACCCACCGGTCAACCACGAACCTCCCCTTAAGCCAGCCGTGACGCCACGACTCCCTGAGGTGGGGAGTCTCCAGAATCACTGGAACCCGGCACAGCCAGCCGACCGGCGAGGCAAAGAGACTGGCCCGGAACATGTGCGAATGCAGGATGTCCACTTGGCGGCGCCGCAGGACTTGCGCCAGCCGGAGGGCAGCAACGACCTGAGTGAGCTTGTCCAGATACAGGGGCACAAGCTCGACATCCTCAGGGAGGTCGGGGAGGAGTTTCTCAGCCAACACCTCAGGGCAGACCAAGCTCAGGCGGAAGACCTTGCGATCCAGCCCTTGCAGCAGCGTCAGGATATGTTCTTCAGCGCCAGCTCGAGCTGTGGCGTTGGAGAAAAGGAGCACGGAGATGGGACGGTTCTTCACAACTCTAGCGGTGACCTAATCCTGCTGGATTTGGATTTCCGACTTCATCCGCCACCTGCGGCATGCACCAGTACACGTCGGCAATGGTCTGCATTTCGAACGATGGCTTCCGGTTGCTGAGAAAAACTGCGTCCGAATAGGGATCATCGGGGTGGTACCCATGCATACCCACGGGCGTCCAGCCGCGCACCTTGAAGTCGCTCTCGGAAATGAGCCAGCCGGGGTGAAGCAAGAAGATCATCTCGCCATAACGACGGTCGGGAAACAGAATGCCGAGCTGCCGCAGCTCATCGTCGGGGAGTATGCGGCCGCACGGCAAGCAATTCAGCAACGCGCTGAACTCTTGCCGGACGCGCTCGGAGAAGAACCAGAATCGTCCCATGGTCGAGTCATAGACGGCGAGGTAGTCTTTGGGCATGGAAAAACCCAAAGATTCAACCTGTTTGATCAAGTCATAGTGCTCGCGCACGGGTGTCATCCCGTGGTCAGAAGTGACGATCAAAGTGGCATCGGCGTCAATCTTTCGGGCGGAATGAAACAAATCCCGTAACCGCTTCGCGTACCACTCCAGCCTCTGCTCAGCCTGTCGGGGGTCCTTCCAGTGATCGTGCAGGAGCATATCCATTTCGGAGAGATACACAAAGAAGAAGCTCGCCTCACTCTCTCGGACATCCTTGAAGGCCTGCCGCAGGATTTCTTCATCGGTCCAGTGGTGGTAGGTATAAACCCGGTACGGAATTCCCTTTTCCGCCAACTTGTCGAAAACTGAATCTGCGCCTGAGATACCACCCCGATCGTAGATGTTTCGCTTCTCCACCCAGTTGAACAGAGGCAGCAAGCGCGGACTGACGCAGCATTCGAACAACGGTCCCAGCCCAAGCATCCTCCTCCCCATTTCCTTGAGGAGTTTGCGGGTGAGTCGATTGTCGAGCATACGGTCGGGCACAAAGCTCAAGTGCCGCAGCCAGCGAAAGGGCGATCCCTGGGGGTCGTAATAGAACAGGTTCCAGTGCCCGTTTTGAGCGGGCGGCAAACCGGTGAGGATGGTGGGGATCGCCGCGGAACTGAATCCCAGCACGGTGCGAAGCGGTTGACGATAAGGCAGCAGATCGGAAAGGAATTCCCGCCCCTCAAGGAATCTCCATCCCAAGGCGTCGATTAGCACAAAGATGTCCAGTCGACGCTTCCGACCGGGGTGCGAAGGCGCTCGCTGCTCTGCTTCTGGTGCGAAATTCGTGCTCTGGGATTTCATGGGACTCCACTTCCACCGACTGTCGATCGCACCGATCTCTCAGGGAATGGAGCGAACGACACGGGGACCCACCCCGTTTGCCACGCCGAGGGGCAGATGCTGCCAGATTCGCACCGCCAGGCAATAGCGACGAGGGTTGTCAGCGTGCATCTCGCACAGACGCGCGCCAGGGGCAAGCCGGTGGTACGAATATGGCCTGGGATTCATGCCAGTTCCTTCAGAAAGTTCACGGATTTGCGCGCGGTTTCCTCTGTTACTCGGCTGTGCATCGGCAGCGTGACTACCTCCCTGGATGCGCGTTCTCCCTCCGGACACATACCTGTCCGGTAACCGAAGTCTGCGGCGTTGGAGTCTTCCGGCCGGTCCACCGGGTGCTTATACCAATCACCCAATTCGATCCAATGGCGTCGCGCCTCGGCTAAGACGTGGTCTTTATTTCTCACCCGCACAGGGTAACACAGCAAGACCGCGTCTGCATACTCGGGAATCTTCAGTACGGGCAGGCCCACCGCCGCGAGCGCGCTGTCATAGATCCCCTTGAGAAGACGCCGATGGGCTTCGAGTGAGGCTGTAGCCAGGAGCCGCCGGAGCAGCCATTCTTGGAAACCCGACATTCGCTTGCAATACTCCGATGGCATAACCCCTCGCAACTCCTCATCCGTTGAAGATCCAATCAAGACGCCCCTGCGGTACGACCACTGGTAGGCCGTTCTCGCCATCCAGTACATCCGGGGAGTCAAAAACATTTTGTGAACCGCCACCTGCGCGGCCAGCAAAACAGCCTCGCGCCATGATGGGGAAACACACTCTTCGTCGTGAAATCGACGTAGGCGCACCTCCACCTGGGGATTCGTTACCTTTGCCCAGCCGCCGAGTCCAGTGCTCACCGGCTTGTTCCAGTGAGAGCTAAAGAAGGCTGCATCACCTGCCGTCCCAACCTCATGCCATATCCCATCCGGGTCAAGATAACGGCTGCCCAAAGCATGCGCACAGTCCTCGATGACAGCAATACCCCGCCGACGTGCCCACTGCACAATGGGAAAAACATTGGCCGGCACACCATAGGTGTGCTGAACAAGAACAGCCCGGGTGTGCGCTCCGCAGGCTGCTTCGATCCCGCGCAGCGAAATGTTCAGAGTGTCAGGTTCTATATCAACGTAGTCCGGTTGAGCACCGGCGAAGAAGATGGCGGAGGGGACTACAAAACAAGTGAACCCTGGCACCAAGATACGGTCACCTGGACCCACGCCCAATGCCTTCAGGATTCCGTAAAACGCAACACGCCCTTGCCAAAATGTGTACACACCCGAACGTCTCGGCGGCACCGGTCCCCTCAGGGAACCCATCTCTTCCCGAATGTTCTCTTCGAACGCTGTCGACGGTGGTACGGTCACTGCACCTTTTCTCCACGAAGCAAGCTCAGTAGGGGAGGCACCTGACGATGCTCGGCCCAAGCACCTTCGTTAGTCTGAGGGGGAGTCTCTGCCAAAGTCTGATGAACATTTCGTACTTCGGATTCGCACGACCAAGCTCAGGCTTGTTGTTTCTCTCGGGCGACCAATAGTCCCAATAAAGTGGAACTTCCTGGGAACTCCACTGAAGCTTGTAGCGGTGCGGCCCTGAGCCAACGGTCGAACGACCGAAGTCAAAGATGTGATAGCCCCTTTCGCCAGCATAGAGCAGAATTGTCCAATTCAGCAACGCGTTGGGCTCCATGGTGGCAAATTGCTGCCGGGAAGAACTCCATAACGATTCGATTGTTTCCCGAAATACCGTCAGGAAAGTCGCCGCAACCGGCTTCCCCTGATACCTCACAATGCAGATGTGGGTGTCAGCGCCGAAAGCTTGGAAAATCGCGCTAAAAAATGACTTGCTGTAAACCGGAGTCCCCAGATCGCGCATCCTCTCAGCAAAAATTGCATAGAAGTCGCTGAGGGCATCCTCACCAAGCATTTCACTGGTCAGGCCAGATTTCATGGCCTTGCGAATCTTGGTGCGTACTTCGGAGCGGAGAGATTTCAGCATCTTGTCTTTGTCGGGCTCAACCGTGACAAGCACGGAGACCTTGCTAGTTTTCGTGGGAAGCCCTAAGCCGTGGTCACGCCGGTGGCGGAGCTCCAGATGACCAGCGCCCAGTTTTCGCGCCAGCGCGATTGCTTCTCCCACCAGTAACTCCTCAGCTTCCCGACTTTCCGCGAGCACCCCTGCATGACTGAAAAAGGGCAAAGATGTGACGAAACTTCCGAACAGCCAGCTTTTCTGCCAAACTAGCGGGAGAACTCCTTTTGTTTCTGTGGCTTCCTTGGCAACGAGGTAGAAAGTAGGCCACCCGAACGCGTTCTCAATAACCTCTTTCCAGCCCCAACGATGGTAGTTCGAAGCATAAGACGCAGCTTCCACGTAGGCATCCCACAGAGCGCGTTCCGTGCAAGCCTCTACTTTCATACCGCTTCCGCTCCCAATTTCCCAGCCGAAGAAGCTGCTAACGGACCTGACCTGCGACAGGGAGCTGGCCGGTGGCGGCAAATGGCCCAAGATGCTCCTCGATGAAAGCCCTGAAGGTGGTCACTTCAAATTCAGCGAGCACTCGCCTGATCTTTGCTTCGGTCGTTTCCAGATTGAAGTAACACTTAAAGCTCCGCCTCAAGCTCATGGGTAGCCGGGGATGGTGGGGATCGATTTCCCTGGGATGGACGTAGAAAATCACTGGCCGCCCTTCCCTCAGGACTTTCAGCGCCATGTTCTTGATAAGGCGAGAAGGGAATAGCCTCAGGTAGCCTCCTCCGAAAAAGCACATCGGCACTCCCAGCACCTTCGTAGTTGTAATGGGAAACTCCACCAAGCCTTCAGAAGAGCTACCAACCCTGTAGGGGGCGTAGTGACCGTTATTGAGTCCACCATGCCCACGGAGAGCTGGGAACACGGAAGAGTCGTACCGGTATCCCGCCTCAATGAGCTTGGCAAAGAACCAAGGCGTTTTCTCGGTGATGGAGAAACCTGAGGAGCGGTAACCCCAAATCTGGTGTCCCACGATGTCTTCGAGAATCCTCTTCGAGGTCAGCGCATCCTCATAAAAATCTTGTGCCGTCATCTCGTAGACCAGCCGATGGGCATAACCGTGCGAGGCTACTTCATGTCCTCTCCGGTCAGCGTCCCTGACCAGACGCGGAAACTTTTGCGCGATCCATCCCAGAAAGAAGCAAGTGACGCGAACCTGCTTTTCGTCGAAAATCGCAAGCAGTTTTTCAAAATTGTCCTCCACGCGTGACGGGAGAGAATCCCACTCGGCAAGGTCCGGAGCGGAGGGTACGTCCAAGATGTGGAACCAGTCTTCAACGTCGACGGAGAAAATACATTTCACAGACAATCGCCCCCCCGACCCAGTGCCACTTCCGCCAAACCGCGTTCGGCCCCTGAGGATACCAGTTTGCCCTTGCCAGGGTCACCCGAAATGCTGAATGAACCATCTACCAGGTTTCTTGATCGCGGCCCCTCGACAGGGTAGGAATCTCCCATACGGCAAAGCGCCTTCCCAGGCAGGCATCCACCACTCCCACCAACGTTGACAGGCTACCCAGCAGCACGTAAAAAGGAACGGAAACATACCGACCGGCACTACGACCACTCAGCGCCAGGATCAAACCCGCCAGTGCCAAGCCGTAAAATACAACCTGTAACATCAGGATCACCGCAAACACTGGCCTACCCGACAGCGCAAGCGCCGAAACCGTTACCCAAGCAAGTGGTATCAAGGTCAACCAGCGCAGCAACTTGCGGGAGATGAACTGCCATCCACTTAACCAACTGAGCGAGCCCCGAAGCTTCCACATCGCAAGCATGCCTTGGGCAGAAATCCTCCGCCGCTGGCAGAAGGACTCCCAGGGTGAATGAGTGTCCTTCTCGAAAACTCTCGCTCCACGTTCGTGTCGGATCCAGTAGCCAGCACGCCCCACTCGCAAGGGGAGCTCGAGATCGTTGGCCAGCTCTGGGAAAAGCGGCTCAAAAAGAGAGCGGCGCATGCAGAAAATAGCGCCGTCGCAAGCCAGCACGGACCCGATTTCGCTCTCTAAGTGCCGAATGGTCGATTCGTAATCCGAATAGACCCCGGCGCCCTTGCCAACCACAGCGCTATCTTGTTGCCAGAAATGCGTGTCACCCGTCACACAGCCCACTCGCTTATCGGCAAAGTGGCGCACAAGGCGACGAAGGCACTCCGCCGCGATATGCGCATTGGCATCTGTGAAGAAAAGCAATTCGCCACGAGCGCGTTGGACCAGGCGGTTGAGGGCCCTGTTTTTCCCACCCCGCTTCTCCATCCGCAAAAGGGTGAGTCGAGAATCTTTAATAGCCTGCACAATCTCGTCAGTCCGGTCCTCCGACGCATCTGAGGCCACCAAGACTTCCAGGCGTTCGGATGGGTAGTCCCACCCGAGGGTCTCGTTCACTTTCCACCCAATATCCCTCTCCTCGTTATGAGCGGCAATCAGGACCGACACAGTTGGCAAGAAGTCGTCTCGCATCACCGGGCGAACCCGGCGCACGAGTGCAAGAACTGCGAGGACAAGCGGATATCCGACGTAGACATAGCCCAGCCAAGCCACTCCGATCCAGAAAAGAAGCGTCATTCGCTAGGCTCCAAAAGGGCGAAGCATGGGACTGAAGCCGACCCCAGCAGTAAGTCCTGTCCAGGAGGCAAACAGCAAGCCGCCCGCGGTTGTTACCACCCAGCCCCTCATTGTGCCCCCCGCCCCAAGAGGAGGATCTTAATAGTCTTAAACAAAATGAAGGCGTCTAGCCCGGCTGACATGTGTTTGATATAGAAAAGGTCGTACGCGAGTTTCTCCGCGTTATCTTCCACCGATTCACAGTATCCTCGCTGAACCTGGGCCCAACCCGTGGCCCCCGGCCTCACAGACCAGCGTTGGGAGTAAAAAGGAATCTTACGGAGGTACTCCTCCTCCTCCCCTGGAACAAAGGGCCGTGGTCCGACAAAATACATGTCACCGCGCAGGATGTTGTAGAGTTGGGGAAGCTCATCCAAGCGAGTGTGGCGCAGCCAGCGCCCCACCCTCGTGCACCGTACGTCGTTCCACTGGGCCGGTTTGGGGCTTCCATCAGGGTCTGCTCCGTTACGCATCGACCGAAACTTATAGAGAGTGAAAGGCCTTCCATTCTCGCCAATCCGGATTTGCCGAAAAATAACAGGACTTCTCGAGTCCAGCCAGATAGCAAGCGCGATCAGTCCCATCAGAGGTAGGCAAAGCGCCAACGCCGCTAGAGACAGAATGAGGGAGAAAAGGCCCTTGTACAGCAGCGTCCAGGAGGAAACTCGAAAACCCTTGGAGAACAGCAACCAGCTTGGGCGAATTGAATCGATAGGAACTTTGCCTGTAACCGCCTCGTACACCTCAGCCCCCTCCTGAACCTGCACCCCTCGGCTTTTGAGGCGCAAAAGGGGCTCTACAGGCAACCTACTACGCCGGTCAGTCATGGTGACGATCACGCGTCTTATTTGCCGGGGAGCGACCACTTCCGCCAAATCTTCCAAGCTCCCAAGGCATGGCAAGCCTTTGACAGTTTCCCAACTGGCATCTGTGTTGCCCACGTAGCCGGCCAACCGCAGACCCAACTCTGGGTGTCTCTCAATCTCGGCGGCCAGACATGTCGCAAGGGGACCCTCACCAAGAAGAACTACTCGTTCCGCCAAGCCAGGTAGTCGGCTCAGGGCGGAAAACAGTCTCCGCCATCCCGCCAGGAGCAGGCCAACCAGGAAGATCCCCCCTAAGAAGACGCGGGTGTCTAATCGAACGGCAGGATACACGTGGTACAAGAAAGCCAGTATCAAGCACACGGTGCCCAGCACCTGCACAAGGCGGCTGAGGACCTCGCGAGAATTCGTCAATATGGACGAGTCATAAAGATCGTAGAAATACATGCACAGGAGGCACACTGTGGAGGCGAGAGCTATTTTGAAGAGCCCGTTTCCGTACTCGAGTATCACTCCAGTTCTAGAACCGAACCCAACGAAAGTGGCGGCAATCAGCGCCACAAAGATAAGCGACGCTTCCGAAACGGCCAGCAGAACCGTTCGAGTCGGCAAATAAAGTTTGAACTCTCTATTCATCGCTTGGCCCTTAGTGAAAGTGGTCACGAACTGGCTCAGCCGTTACCGTTAGTAGAAGCGTGTGGATAATAGTGGTAGTAATAACGGTCGTGGCTCTTGTCGTCACTGGCGTTCAAAACTACTCCCGCCACTTGCACACTATCGAGAGCGCTCAGTACCTGCCGCAGCGTGTCCCGTGGCGTTACCCGTGGGCGTGCAACTAATAGAACGGCGTCAGCAAGTACGGCCAATTGGTGAGCGTCGGCGAACGGGATAAGAGGCGGAGAATCCATGACAACCCACTCGAACGCCGTCGTTGCCAGCGCCATCAGTTCACGCATTCGGGAACCCTCCAGAAGTTCGAACGGATTCCCTGAAGCTTTCCCGGCTGGAAGGTAATAAAAACCAAGCGGATCGACGCGGCGCATGATCGAGTCCAGCTCTGCCTTGCCCTCAAGAAACTCGGCGAGACCGGCCATCGGAGGGAGCCCAAGGGCGCTCTGGACAGATGGATGACGCATATCTACGTCAAACAAGGCGACGCGGCGAGAACTGCTTGCCAGACTCGCCGCAAGGTTAATAGCCACAAACGTCTTGCCCTCCTTCGGAACGGAACTGGTGACAAGTACCTTGCTGACCGGCCGACGGTGGCGTAACTGAGTAAGACGATGGCGTAAGAACCGGAACTTCTCAGCTCCGAACTCGTAATTCTGCCTACACCCCACAACGCGATTCTCAGGACGAACATGGCAAAGAATAGCTGCCGCGTTTTCAAAGCCCTTTGCAAGAACCTCCGACGACCGCGTAGCTTTCGTCTCGCCGATGCCTTCGGAACTCTCGCGCTCGGACCTGTTATTCGCCTCTTTCTGAAGAGAAAAGCGAAAACCCCCGAATTGTTGGCTCACTTTCCCCCCCCAGCTCTCTCTAAACAATGCACCTTTGCCCCGTAACGTTGTGCCGGACCCCATGTACGAGGCGTTCCCCTGAGTTTTCAACCGCTTTGCGCGTGCGAATTCGAGCAGAGTTGCCGTGGTCTTTAAATTACTCCCATTGCCTCAGCTTCGCAAGTAAGTGAAGACACCGGCACCGGCAGACAGAATTATAAGCAGCGTTATGCTGGCTGCCTCGAAACCCCGGTACCAACGTAATCGGACTTGTTCGCGCTCGGTGCGCAGAGTCGGAATGCGCGCAACGACAGGAAGCTCAGCGACATCCCATTCGCCGCGTAGAGTCTTGTCCCTGAGTTCTCGGGCTGCCATCAGGGCAATCCCCCCAAACAGCCCTGACACCCAACCGAGGAAAATGATTTCAAGGGGACTTGGCTCGCTCGGCTTCTGCGGTAAGCTCGCGGGGTCCAGAACGCGAAACTGCTCGCCCTGCTGACGCTTCTCCAAATTAGTGGCGAGTTCGGATTGCAGTTTCTTGTGCAGCAACGACTGGTAGTATTCACGGGAATTCTCATACGCGCGAGTGATCTCAGCGAACTCCTGCTCGCGCAGGGGCGTGAGACTCAGATGCGATTGCACTGCCCGAATCCGCGTGCGGACCGCGTCCGACTCCTTTTCGCGATCCCGCACCTCCATATCAATCGATTTGAGCCGACTGTCGATTTCAGCCAGGGCCGGATCCGGATTCCCGGCTGGACCACTTTTAGTTCCGTCTGCGAGGGCGTTTTTTGAGGCGCTAGCATCCGGAGGAACATCCAATCGCCGCTTGAGCGCCTCCCATTCGCTTATTTCGTCCTCCAGCTTGATGATGTCGGGATGCTGGGGAGTAAGTGACACTCTGAGATCTGCCAACTGCCTTCGAAGTTCCTTCAACTCCGCTTCGGCAGCCGAAAGTGGCGGGCTGGGGCCATCGCTGCCAACTTTGCCTTCCGAAGCCCGCTGCATCGCCTCATATTCATTCTTCATGGACTGGTAGTAGATCTTCTGTTGCATGGTGCGGTCGAGGCCGTCTGTGCTGGAGTGCAGTTGAGCTTCCAGACTGTTGAGAAGCCCTAGGTTGCTCCCCTCTTGTTCGGGCAACTCACCCAAGTTGCGTCTCTTAAACTCACTCTCGCGCTCCTCCTGCTGGGCCAAATCTTTGCGCGCCGCTTCAAGTTGACCCTCAAGAAAGGCAGTTGTCCTGATTGAGGCCTGAGTGCGCGCTTCGAGGTTCTCCTCGATGAAGAGAGATGTCAACTCGTTAGTAACCTGCTGAGCAACCCGCGCACTCCTGGCCGAGTAAGAAATGCGAAACGCGGTTAATTCCCCGGCCTTTCCTTGAGTCTGTACTTGAGTCTGTATCGGTTGGATACCTATGTCTTTCCGCATCTTGTCAACCACATCCTCAATGGCGTCATGCGCGCGTTCCCGGGGGTAAAGTTTGAACTCCTCGATAAGAGTCTCCAAGCGCGTGCGGCTCAGAATCTGCTGCGTCATGCTCTGGAGACGGTCCTGCGGGCTAGAGACGACGTTAGGGGTTACGTACTGCTCTGGCACCCTCTGTTCGACCACCAGCACCAACGCCTCCGACCGGTAGAGGTATGGCCACCGCTGAGCGACGGCAAAGCCGAGCCAGCCGAGGAGTAAGAATGGCCCAAGCAGCGACCAGCGCCGACGGATGATGATCGCCCATAAGTCTTTGAACTCCAAGCCCACCGAGTTCCCTGGTTCAAAATCGTCTTCCATGGCAACACCGCACCTGCGGAATTACTTCAATCTCTCACCTGCAGAAAATGGAATTCCGCCTGGACGTCGACACCAATCCCTGCTGGACGGCGCTGACTCCTTTTGTCGGCCCGACTCTTGACACTGTAAGTTAGACCAATTCGGTGGAACCGACAATGGGACGAACGGGCAAAGGCTTGCCCGAAGGTACCATCCAGAGCTTTGAATTCATTGATTAACTCCAACATACTAATGCACTTCTTCCTCAGACTCGAAGGGGTCCTGCTTTAGGAACACACTACACCTGCGACCAGCCTCCCGGAAAATGCAGAACGTCGCTGCTGTAGAGCCATCCGGAAACCGCATCGTTGCTGATTCCTCGGACGGTTAGCTCTTTGTTTCCGATAGTCGCTTTCTCGAAGTGGCCCTTTCCGGATGGGTCTCTAGGTGATCGGACGGTTTGGTCCTCCAGTATGTCGGCGGCTGCGCGGGTCGCGCTGGCATGTTCGTAACCCAAGCTTGAACATAGCGCGCCCAAGAGGGCACTTCACGCATGAGACGCTTCTTCTGCATGCATCAAGTGATACTCCTCGATGGTAGCAACCAGTCCGGTAGCACCTCCCGTACCAACCGGCGGTGCCTTCCGCACGATTTGACCGAGGCACCTGACGTTGGCACCATACGCCCCGGGACCTCTATTTGGCAGCGCAAAGATCATCTCGACCCGAGCCTTGAGTGCTACCAAATTCTTGCCCCTAAACAACACACCAGATCCGCTAATGTTTTCCGTCTTTCCTTCGTACCATATGTTCTGGCCAATGTTCCGATAACGGATCGTCGTCTCGATTGCAAAGCGCTCTGCGCGCGGTAAAACGCGAGTTTCGTTGCGCGGGACGCCACCGTCTTCACCTCCTCTCTTCACACCAGCAACGACGGCAACGTGATTCCGGAATTGCTTAAGAACTAGCCCAACTTCCGCAGTTAAAACGCTAAGAAGCTGTAAAATAATCAGCTTCAACCGCGGGAAAACGCCGATCAGCACAGCGAGGAGATTTGCCTTCATCAGGGTTTAAACCGCGAAAGCCGGTGCCTCCAATTTCTTCACAGTTCCTAAGTCTTGCATTATCAACCCAGGCATGCCAAAGTCCCCACTAAATTTCAACCTTTTGTAGTTGCGACGGCGCTCCAGTCCGAGTCTCGGGAGCAGGCTCGCGTGGTGCTCCGGGGACCGACTCACCCCATGCTTGTGAATCTCGATTCCTGTCCGGATGGGCAGCACCACCTCCAGCAGCTCGATCTTCGTCAACTCCTCAAACACCTTGCGGGGTCCGTCGCCCAGCCCTACCTGGAGGCACAGTTGCCCCAAAGTTGTCCACGGCACCTAAGCGAGAAGGCAGAGCAGGATGTGGACCTTCACCTGTTACTCCTTTTGATGCCATATGGCCGCAGATCGAGGTCCTACTTCTGAATGCGAAACACCGCCTCGACTTCTGTGAGTTGCGCGTGGGCTCGCCGCGGCTCTTCTGCACTCCACTCCGTCACCTTGCGCGGCAGCAGGTAGCACCCTCCGCCCAGCGCTGCCCAGTCCCGGCACTCCCTCCGTTTCCTCCAGTGCACCCCCGCCTTGCCCTGAGCGTCCGTCTCCACGCGAAATTCGAACAACCCCGCCGCTCGCGTGTTTCCACCCAGCAACCTTCCTACGCGCTCGGCCACCATCAGCGGGGAGAGTTTCCGCCGCTCACAGCCCCAGGCCTGTTGCCTAACCCTTCTTCGATGTGCTTCTCGAACCGTTCGTGCATGGCCCACTCTCTTCCCCACCAAGGGACGCTGCGGCAGAAAATGAACACTTCCTGCTGCTCCGGCGCCGGGCACAGCCCCAATTCCAACCCTTCCTGCAATGCCTGCCCATCCTCCTCCAGCAACTCACTGGCAACTTTCTTCAACAGACCACGCGGTGTCCCCAGAATATGCTGCCGCCCTCCTCCAATTCATAAACTTCATCTCTTCACTCACCATGCCGCGATCCATCACCTCGGTCAGGCTCGCCTGCCCGTAACACGCTTCCCTCGTCGTGACCATCTCTTCCCCCGTCGTTGCATCCCTTTTCAAGGGCGTCGGTCTTCAATACACGGGCTTTTCGCGTGTCGCAGCGAGCTTGGCCAGAAGCCTCTGTTGAGAACAAAAGAGCTAAAGAAAGATCACATCTCAAAGAGGCGCGAAAAAATACTCTTCCACCTCAAGACTGCGGGAGTCACACTAGCATGCTTTCACAAACTAACCGGAGTCCATGCCGCATGGCAATAGTACGAAGGGGCCATAATTGCCCGAAGGTACTACCTCAAGTCTTTAGGTTTGCGAGCTAGTCGTCAGTTCTTCAGGGGGGGTAAATCGCGCACCCCACCCTCCTCCGATAAATCATGAAAGACCGCAAAGAGCGCCAGTTCCAAGCGGGTTGAGACACCTACTTTGTCAAAAATACTGGTGAGGTGATGCTTGACTGTCCGTTCACTAACGGAGAACTCTTTCGCGATCTCGTTGTTCGTACAGCCGGCAGCAACCTTTGTGACAATTTGAAGTTCGCGGACGGTGAGCCCATAGCGGTTTTGTGACTTGCCAGAGATCCCGGCCGCCTGTAGTTCTCGGAGAGTCCCCAGGATGTCAAAAACCTTTTCACGGCCGATCCAATAGTGGCCAGCCATGACGGTCCGAATGCTCTCCATCAACACGTCTGAGGCACACTCTTTCAGTACAACGCCACGGGCGCCGTGCTGAAGCGCTTCGACAATCTGGCTTTTTTCGATGTTCGCCGCCAGGATGATCGTGCGTACTCGGCTGGCAGAAGTTTCAAGCTCGGGCAGGACCTCCAGACCCGCACGACGAGGCATCGACATATCAAGCAGGAGGACGTCCGGTTTGAGCTCGTGAACGCACTTTACGGTTTCCACCCCGTCCGCAGCCTCGCCTACCACGCGGAAGCCTCGCTCTTCTTCCAGCAATCTTCGCAAACCCTGACGGAACAGTGCATGGTCATCCGCAATCAGGATGCGAACCGTTTCCGGCCGGCTGTGCGTTGGACTCATTCGCATAGACCTACAGGGGCAAGAGAATTTCCAGACGCGCGCCGCGTCCGGGCACGGATTCCAGTGCGAGTTCACCGCCGATTGATCGCAGACGTTCCTTAATGACAACCGGCCCCTTGCCGGTCGCTTGCAGTTCTGCAAACGAAAGGCGACCTGAGAAATCGAAACCGTGACCATCGTCGTCAATCGTAATCTTCAAGTGACCGTCCACCGGCACGCAGCGAACAAAGACCTTGCGCGCCCCGCTATGTTTCCGCACATTGACGAGCGCCTCTTGCAGAATGCGCACTAATTCGCGGCAGACGTGCGGCGGAACCGTAATCTGCCCAGACTCACAAGCAAAGCTAGCAGAGATGCCTGTTCTAATTCGGAACTTGTCGACAATGTCGCCGAGATAACTCACAAGCTGATGCGGGTCGAGTTCGATCGGCTTTACGCGCTCCATCAGATCCCGAAAGTCCTGGATCTGACTTGCAAGCTGGCTCTGAATTAGTCTGAGTTCTTCAGCTATGCCATCTACCTCTACTCGGCGGCTCAATACTCCGACTTCTACTTCGAGCGCGATGAGCGACTGAATAACCCCGTCGTGAAGGTCTTGCGCGACGCGAGTTCGTTCCACTTCTCGGACATGGGAGCGTAAACGGCCCAGAACGTACAGCCTGTAAACGACAGGCACTACCTCACGGATAAGCTGCCGAAGAAACCCCAGGTCCGCCTCGCGCCGCATTCGTCTTCGAGGATCAAATACGAAAACGCGCCCAGACCATTCTTTACCACAGGTGAAAGAAACTGCCAGAAGCGTGTGGAAGCCATGCCGGCTGAGGAAGCTATAGGGCAAAAAGCAGGAGACGCGATGCAGCCGGTCATCTTGATCGCTCAATGTCATAACGCGGAACCGGTTGGCTGTTCCGGTCCCGCGTAGCATGGTTGCGCACCAGCTCTCTCCAGGGAAACTGAAGAAATAAGTATCTTGGTCGGGAGGTGCAAGTTCGTGTAACTGGACTGGAATATCCTGAGCTCCACCTTGCCGTTCAGCATCCCAAAGAAAGCTCTGTCGACTGCCTGTACGCTGCAACGCCGCCACTACTTGGCTTGCGTTGAAGAGATCGAGCATGGCTCGGAGAATTGTTTGCAAGGTCTCTCGCATCCCAGCTCCGGCCCGGACCTTTGCAATGAGACGGCTGGTCACTAGAGTCTCGGAACGACGTGTCTTTTCGTTCTGCACCAGGTATCCGAGTACGCATCCCAGTAAGAGTAAAGCGATTGTCCACTGAGACAGGCCAGGAATGCTGAGCGCCGAAAAATGATGCGGGCCAGCGGCGGCGGCGTTACCGACCAGCAAAAGAAGCGCTGCACAGCACCCGGCCGTGAATAGGGTCTGCACCAGCCCCCAGCGGTATGCCGCGGCAAGCACAATGAAAAGAAGGAAGACAACAAAAATGGGACCACCTCCCGCCTTGGTGAACAGAAAGGCGACGCCAGTCCAAAAAACGCCGGTGACATGGAGAACCAGTCGCAGCGACCGGTTCAGGTCGGATTGCCGCCGGAGCACCTCCACCATCAACAGACTGAACGATGCATAAAGAAGAAGGGCCAGACGAGCGAGCCGTGTATACGGACGTGGCCCGATAGGGTCAATGTAGATTGCTAACAAACAACCCAATGCCAAGAAAGCCTGGGCAACGGTCAGTGCGTACTCAGCCTCCTGGGCCTCGTTCGGATCAACCACTGCGCGAGCAGGGACCAAGAATAGCCGACGTATTTCGGGCCCTATCATCCACCGTCCTGCCAGACGACCTACCCATCTGGTCATCGGTAATTCCCGGTTGCCTCGGCCGGCACGCAGCTCAACTAAGGACACGAACGCCCCCCTCCTCACACGCCGCACCGCTTCGCATCGGGCCGCGGGTATAATGTCTAAGGTTCCCCCGGCGCTCCTCCGGGATACCTTCCGCCAGTCCGACGCCTCCACTGCCGACCTACGGTTACGACATCAACGGTTCTTTGTCAATATCCGGAAAAGTAATCAGATATCGAGTAACCGACAGTGGCTCGCGCAAGGCGACGGGTAAATGACTGCGCTCTGCTGGTGAGGGGTCATGTGACGCAGTCTATTCTCGTCTCGCCGCCGGACCGTTGGGTAAGAGCAGGTGCCGACACCGTGCCGGAAAACTGCGTGCTTCGACCGACCACAGCCCAAGCCACCCTCCTGTATTGGATACCGTAGATTTCTTGCCCTGTCAAGGCCCTGGCCAGATTTTTTTTGGATTATTGAGCTCTGCGTAAAGAATGCAATGGCCAGTGCAAAAGAGAGGGAAGCTCTGATTGGGGGGATGCAGCCGCGCAGTTTCCTCGGCGAGCTCCGGATAGCGTCGATTGAACGGATGAGATCATCCATCAGCTCATCGACGTCATTGGGGCAGCCCTGTGCCGGTTCCCGCTTGGCCAAGGACCAAACGCCCTCCTCGGAATTTGGCTCAGGTGCGTAGGAGGAAAAATGCTCCATGCGGAGACGCGGGTGTTGACGCAGGAGATCGAGCAGCGGTTCAACGTAGTGGGTTCGAGAGTTGTCAAGGAGTGCCAACACTGGGACCCCGTAGATGCCGCAGCAAATGGCCGAGGAGTTCACATACCTCCTCCTGCCCGATATCCTGGAAATGGAGCTCGTAGTAGAGGCCCAGCTGCTGTCGTTTAGAGCTGACGGAGATTCCTGTGACGAGGGAGATTTTGTCCCGCCGATAGCAATGACGAACGATGGGAGTGCGGCCACGCGGTGCCCAGGTCGTGACCACATTCGGGATCAACAGGAATCCGGATTCATCGGCGAACACTGGATGGGCGCCCAGCTGCGTGGCGTTTTTTTACCCGGGGGCCACTCTTTTCGCTTCTAGCGTTCGACGGCCTCCTCCTCGCGGTCGGCGGCGCGAGGTTCCGGTTTCTGGTGGCTCCAGTCCAGGCTGTGCATCAGCCGTCAGATATGATCGCGGTGGTAGTGCACCCCGAACTCACCCTCGATAACCTCGGCAATTCGCGCCGTGGTCCACAAGTTGGTCCGGTAGCCGTGCGCGATCGGCCCCTTGAGGTGCAGCTTCACCAGGCGGCGCCGCTGGGTCGGTCCCAGCCTGGCAGGGCGCCACGGGGACGAGCGGACCTTCAAAGCCTCCGATCCTCCTCGCTGCCGGGCATCGCGCCACCGCATGACGGAACTGGCGTTGCGTTGGATGCGACGGGCAATTTCATTGAGGGAGAAACCGGCCTGCAGGAACGCCAAAGCTCGCCGGCGCCGATCTTCCAGCAGGTCGGCGTTACCCTTCAGTCTGGGCCTGGGTGCTCCCTTCCTTTCTTCGAATGCCGAGAAGGCGGTACTACGCTCAGGCCCTGCTGGCCCGTGGCACTTTTAAGCGATTGAAGGCGCGCTTGGTTCTTGCTACGATTGTCTTGTGCAGGTTTGTGTGAACCATCGTTGATCGGCCCCGGCGGTATAATGCATAACCATGGATTGGAACCAATGACTCCGAGCCGCGATGAAAGGCGCGTCATCATCATCGGTGGCGGTCCCGCCGGCTTGACGGCCGCATACGAACTTTCGAAACACTCGATACCAGCCATCGTGCTCGAGGCCGACCCCGTTGTGGGGGGACTCGCACGCACGGTTGCCTATAAGGGATACCTATTTGACATCGGTGGCCACCGTCTCTACACCAAATGGGACGAAGTGGAGAAACTATGGCAGGAAGTGCTCGGCGACAAATTGCTTCTGCGCCCGCGACTTTCGCGGATCTATTACCGCAAGAAATTTTTTCTTTATCCGCTGGTGGCGAAGAACGCACTGGTCGGGCTTGGACCCATCGAAGCCATCCGGATTATGGCGAGCTACCTGCGCGCACGCGTCTTCCCGTCCCCTAAGGAAGAAAACCTGGAGCAGTGGGTTTGCAATCGCTTTGGCCGGCGCCTGTACGAGGTCTTCTTTAAAACCTACACGGAGAAGGTCTGGGGGATACCCTGCGCCGAGATCCACGCGGATTGGGGCGCCCAGCGCATTCGCGGGCTCTCCCTGACCACCGCTCTGCGCAACGCGTTGTGGAAGAACAAAAACACGAAAGTGAAGACGCTGATCGACCAGTTTCATTACCCGGAACGGGGACCCGGGCAGATGTGGGAAACGCTGGCGAAGCGGCTGCGAGGGCAGAACCATCCAGTCTTGACGGAGCACCGCGTGGTCAGGATTCATCACCGGGACGGCAAGGTCACAGGGTTGGTAGCCGCGGAGCCTGGCGGCGAGAAGCACTTTGATGGGACCAACTTCATCAGTTCAATGCCGATCCGGGACTTGATCAACGTCCTCGACGAGCCGGTCCCCGCGGAAGTTCGGCGCGCTGCCAATCGCCTCCGCTATCGCGACTTCTTGATTGTCAGCCTCATCATTAATCGCAAGGAGGTGACTCCCGACAATTGGATTTATATCCATGAGCAGGGCGTGAAGGTCGGGCGCATTCAGAACTTTAAGAACTGGTCTCCTGCCATGGTGCCCGACCACAACAAGACATGTTTGGGGATGGAGTACTTCGTCTTCGAGAACGACGACCTCTGGTCGAGTCCTGATGACAAGCTGATCGACCTGGCTCGCAAGGAAATCGTGGAACTCGGTCTGGTGCGACCCGAGGAGATCGAGGAGGGCACGGTCGTCCGCATGCCGAAGGCGTATCCCATGTACGACGAGGGCTGGGCGGGTCAGGTGAATCTGATCCGGCACTATATCGAGCAAAACCTCACCAATTTGCAGTTGGTGGGCCGGAACGGCATGCACAAGTACAACAATCAGGACCACTCGATGATGACCGCGCTCTGCGCGGCGCGCAACATCCTGGGTGCGCATTACGACCCGTGGGCGATCAATGTCGAGGCCGACTACCAGGAAGAGACAAGGGAGGCGACAGACAGTAAACGCCCGGCCTATGCGGAGCCGCTCCGAGTCGGCTCCCACTCAACTCCCGGTAGTGCGAAGCACCCCTCCCCACGCGTCGCCGGAGGCGAGGACACGTAGGTCGGATTCCCCCGCCCGCGCTCTGGCCGCCCTGGGCGTCGAAGTGGACGGTTCCATTACGAGCTTCCACCGGAGGTGATCCTGATGAGCTTCTGGGTATCCAAGGAAGGCACGCCCTCATCCAGAGTGGCCCGGACTTTTTCATCGGCTGCCAGCGGCCGGACCCCCTGCCACGCCTTGGCGCCGAGGATGACCCGCACCAGTTGTTGCGGCTGATAGATGATGCTGGGCCAAAGGAAGACCTCGTTTGTACAGTGGCACGCTTTGGCCGCGATGGACTTCCGCAATGCCTGCGCTTCAGGGGAATTCCAGATTTCCCGGAAGCTCCTTTCGCGCAGGTTGCCCAGCGGCGCGTGCTGTTCGCATACACTCACGTCGCCGTTCGAGTACACCACGGCATTGAGTACCCCGGCGCGGCAGGGAATCACCTGGGTTCGCGTGGCCGCCGTCCGCGACTTGGCCCACTGCAACATGGGTTCAACTACCGAGCCATAGCGCCCCGCCTCGCGCGCCGCCCATAGCCGCCGGATGTACTCATAAAGCCGCCGGTACTCCTCCAGATTGGGACCTTGCAAAGACGGATTCTTCCGATCGCCGCGAATCAACGCCAGGTTGTGGTGGTCCATCTTCGGGCAGCGGTCGAACAGGTATGTGGTCAGCCGCCGGATCTCGTCCATATTGACAGCGGTGGCCGTGGAGTTGGCGTGTATGCGCAGGCGAGGGTCGCTCTCCTGCAGTTTGGCGAGCGCATCGTAGGTCTGCATGGCTTTGTCGAAGGCGCCCGGCGACCCCCGGAACTTGTTGTGAAATTCACCCAGACCATCGAGCGAAATCTCTGGCACGAACAGGTCCAGATCCTTCTCCTTCAGCGTCTCGCGGATCTGTTTCAGGGTCCGGTCCGCGAAGTATCCGTTGGTGGGAACGTAGATCTGGCGCACCTTGTTGTGGCGAATGAACTGGCGGCAGATTTCGCCGAACTCGGGACGCAGGAAAGGCTCGCCTCCGGAAAGGTACAGGGTTTCAATGCGGCCCAGCGAACGCGAAAGGGCGAAGAGTTCTTCAGTGCTGAGATCATCGCGGCGGTTCAGGTTGCGCCAGTAAAAGCA
>Ga0208687_1000357_pt1 | contig 35269 bp, 48 predicted proteins | sample June2015DPH_6_10_FD_184695 | JGI IMG/M metagenome (GOLD analysis project Ga0208687, IMG submission 184695) | Peatland microbial communities from SPRUCE experiment site at the Marcell Experimental Forest, Minnesota, USA - June2015DPH_6_100... | ecosystem: Environmental > Terrestrial > Soil >...
CGACGGAAAAAGAAATAAATATATGAAAAATCATCACTCCAGGAACTGGAGGAGGAGCCTGAGCGAGTAGTCTCAATAGAGATGCCATGATACAGGAAGCGCCCGCTTTTAAGCGGGAGTAGTTCACCAAAGAGTTGTCTTAATGATGCGTTCAAATATCTGAAGGACACTATTCACACAGAAGGGACAGAAGAAGATATAAAGGAGAGAATGATCGACTGTATAGAAAAGAGGATAGGGAAGAAGATTACAATTACCGATTGATATATTTATTTTTTCCAAAGATAAGAATGATCGGCGGTCAACTTATCGGAATTTAAGTAAAGATGAAAAGGAGAATATATGATAAGAACAAATGCATTTATAATACTTATGGTGTTAGGTATAAGCATGATAACCATTGTCACGGCAGGAGATAACAATACTACCAATGTTAACATTACAGATGTGGTCACATCGATTGTAATGCACACAACAAAACAAACAGCGGCACAATCTAACCAGACGACAGTACAACAGACCGAGATAATAGCGCAATCTAGCAAGGGTACAACTAAAGCTACGGTACCAGTGACTGGAGAACCTTCAGATATCCCAAAGTCTCCAGGAGTATCTTTAGTTGCAACCATATTAGTTATCTCCATATTGGCATATTCTCTGAGAAGAAGATAGACGTATAGAGTCAAAGGTGGTATATTGTGAGAAATATCAAAATACTATTGATCCTGACTGTCATATTGGCACTGTTAACATATGTTGGTCCGTCAGGATTACTTTTTTACGATCTGCACAGGCAGAAGAAAATACACAGGACAACATTGCGAATGATTCAATTAATGCCCAACATGCGGTAAAAGCAACAGAAGGAAAATTTAGAATTGTACCAACTGTAAGAATAAGACAGTTGAACGATGTAATAAATAAATCTGTAGATGGAATAATAGAAATCTATTTGGAGAATAACAATATAAACGATATACCACTGACAGCGGAGATTCACATTACGGTTCCATCAGGAATAGACATATATGGACAAGGATTTGGAGATACCCAAGCTACAGGTGTGTTATATGCTAAAATGGGAGTACCTCCTGGAATTGCAAGAATTGCATACATAAATATCAAAGCGGAGAAAACTGGAAATTTCTATGCACAACTAAATGGGACATATTATCCTGGAGAAAATAAGGATAATTATCAACAGTTGTCTTTTACGTATCCATTTACTGTTTACGAACCTTCTCAAGATCCAAAGAGATCTACCTTAACTAATCCAAATCAGATACCGGGAAATGAAGAGGGTGGATGGAAAGATAAAATTGTTTCTGGAATAATTGTTGTGATTATAGCAGGGTTGATAGGCTTGGGGTATAGGATAATCGAAATAAAACATCTACATAAGATGGAGATCAAAAACAGAATATCTAGGAGCAAGGTAGCTGAAAAGGACAGAAAGACAACTGAAAGAAAAACATCTGAATCTAAGATTACAGAGAACAAATGATCATTATGTAACTATGGACACAAGGAGGTGAAAACATGTGTAGTGTCGGAGACTCATTTAGTATAGATCTAGCAGAAGGCATAACATCACGCAATTACAAGTGCAAAGGTTGTGGTAAGCAATTTAAGGGAATAGGTACAAATCCAAAATGTCCAGAGTGCGATTCTGCAAACACTGAAACATTATAACCGATTATAGTATGAGAATAGATGACCAAATCTTTATTTTTTCTAAAGATCAAGAGAAATGAATTGACAAATAAATAAATAAATAAATAAATAAAATAGAACTCGAATCACATAAAAATTTATTATGAGTTAGTTTTTTCTCTTGGTCGGAATTTTAATAAAGATTTCAGGACAACAAAGTTGAAAAAGGAAATTAAAAAACGGAAGTAAATACATGATGAAATATGTTAAAAAACGGAAGTAAATACATGATGAAATATGTTAAAAAACTGAAAACTATGATCATAGGAGAAGCGAAAAATCCATTCGATTCAACTTTGTTTCATAAACTTTCTCTTGTTGCACTTTTTGCATGGATTGGATTAGGTTCAGACGCTTTGTCGTCATCATCTTATGGTCCTTCCGAAGCTTTTATGGCTCTAGGAACTCATCCATTTCTTGGAACATTTGTTGCATTATCCATAGTAATAACAATATTTGTGATATGTGCAAGTTATTCTCAGATTGTTGAATTGTTTCCTACTGGTGGAGGAGGGTATCTAGTTGCCAGCAAACTATTATCACCAAAACTTGGAATGTTGTCTGGTTGTGCGTTACTTATAGACTATGTATTGACGATTGCTCTATCAGTGGCAAGCGGAACAGATGCAATATTCAGCTTTTTGCCAATGAATTATCATTTCCTTAAAGTTGGATTCGCATTTCTTATAATGATAATTCTGATAATATTGAACTTGAGAGGCGTAAAGGAATCAGTATTATCATTGGTTCCTCTATTCGCATTGTTTATGATTACCCACATAATTCTGATATTATACGCATTTGCGACAAATTTGGCAAATTTGCCGGCTGTTGCAAACAATACGTTGGCAGACGCTCACGGAGTGAGTTCAAGTTTAGGGTTAACTGCACTATTGTTTATAATTCTTCATTCGTACAGCATGGGTGCAGGAACGTATACAGGCATTGAAGCGGTTAGTAATGCTATGCCTGTTCTTAGAGAACCAAAGGTAAAAACAGCAAAGCGCACTATGAAACTGATGGCAATTTCACTATCATTCATGGTTATAGGACTGATGATCTTGTACGTAGTTTATAGTGTGGTTCCGCAAGACGGAAAAACATTGAACGCGGTTTTATTTGAAAGTATTACAAACGGTTGGGTCTTTGGGAAATATTTCGTCTTGTTGACATTAATTTCAGAAGCAGTACTGCTCTTTGTAGCGGCCCAAACTGGATTTTTGGATGGCCCAAGAGTATTGGCAAATATGTCTTTGGATCACTGGGTTCCTACTAGATTTGCCACACTTAGTGATCGTTTTATAACACAAGACGGAATCTTGATAATGGGTGCTTATTCGCTGATATTGATAATATTGACACAAGGTTCTGTAGATACCTTGATAGTGTTATACAGTATAGCTGTGTTCATAACATTTGCCTTGTCACAGGCAGGAATGGTGCGTCATTGGTGGAAATCCAAGACCAAGGTTGAAGATTGGAAGAAAAAGCTTTCGATCAATGGTATAGGGCTGGTTATGACCGTCTTTATACTTATTTCAGTAATATCAGTCAAATTTAGTGAAGGCGGTTGGATAACTTTAGTTGTTATTGCATTGTTTGCTGGAGCTATGATGATTGTAAAAAGTCATTATGACTATGCAGGTGCTCTTATCAAAAAATTGGACAATATTGTCAAAATGAAGAGTATTGGATCTAAATTCCCTGAAATAGTTGAAAATGATAGAAAATCAAAGTTTGACCCAAACGCAAAGACAGCGGTATTACTTGTGAACGGTTTTAATGGGCTAGGTCTTCAAGCGCTTTGCAGTATCTTTAGACTGTTTGGTGATATATACAAGAATTTCATATTCGTACAAATTGGAGTGATTGATGCAGGGGTATTCAAAGGGATAGAAGAAATAGAAGCTCTCCAGAATCACGTAAAGGGTGATGTAAATCGTTACGTAAGCTTCATTAAGGAATATGGTTACCATGGTGAGTTCTACACATCTATAGGTACTGACGTGGTTGAAGAAATAGAAAAGCTGTCGCCACAAATAATACAAAAATTTCCGAATGCGGTATTCTTTGGTGGTCAACTTGTCTTTCCAACTGGTTATATATTAGCGAAATGGTTACACAATTTTACGGTTTTCAGTTCTCAAGAGAAACTATATACAAAAGGTATTCCATTTATAATATTGCCTGTGAAAGTGGAATGAAATGCATGATATTATTGTATAATTACAGCTAATGACAGTCCTAAAATCCATACCTGTCAGTTGGATGAACAGAAACAAAAAAGTAGTAAGGAATAACAATGAAATATTCAGAACTCGTTAATTTTTTTGAGATTATAGAAGCAACACCAAGTCGCCTTTTGATGACAAGTCATCTTGTAAACCTATTTAAAAATACACCGGAAGATGTAATTGACAAAGTGGTATATCTGACGGAGGGAAAGTTATATCCGTCGTTTGTTGGAATAGAGTTGGGAATGGCTGAAAAGTCGGCTCTTAAAGCTCTGTCAATGTCTACAGGGATATCCCAAGATAGGGTTGAGAATGAGTACAAGAAAAGAGGAGATATAGGAATCCTTGCTGAAAATTTATTAAAGAAAAAAGTACAGGCCACGCTATTCAGCAGAGATTTGGAGGTGAAAGATGTATATGACGAACTTGATAAAATTGCTAAAACAAGCGGAAGCGGCAGTAATGATGCAAAGTTGAGGATTCTCTCAGGTCTACTCTCAGATGCTAGCCCTAAGGAAGCAAAATATATAATGAGAATAGTCACTGGTAAAATGAGGTTAGGTGTAGCAAATAATACAATTGTGGTTGCGCTATCCCAAGCATTTGCACATGGGAAGAAAGACGACATAGAAACTATGTACAATGTGACATCTGATCTAGGAGAGGTTGCAAGAGAGTTGAAAAAGAATGGGGTTATAGGTATCAAAACGTGTGCCAATGTCAATAGACCAATTAGAATGATGTTAGCACAGAGAATGAGTAGTGCTGGAGAAATTGTAGCGCAAATGGGGAGGGTTGCATGCGAGTTCAAATACGATGGTATGAGGCTACAAATCCACAAAAGCGGAAACAATATTTCGTTATTTACGAGAAATCTGGAGCGTATAACAGATCAATATCCTGATGTAGTAAAATATGCTAGGGAAAACATAAAGGCACATGACGCAATAGTAGAAGGAGAATGTGTAGGAGTTGACCCTGCAGGATATATGCTTCCTTTCCAAGAGTTAATGCATCGTAGAAGAAAGTATGAAATAGATGACAAAGCAAAAGAATTTCCCGTACACATGTATCTATTTGACGCATTGCTAATTGATGGGAAGGACATAATGTCAAGGGGGCTAGCAGAAAGGAGAGCTATATTGAAAAACTCAATAGTAGAGACTGATAACTTTAGGTTATCTCATGCGCTTGTCTCTGGAGATGTTTTAGAAATTGAAAAGTTCTTCGAAAGTTCCATAGAAAGCGGTTGTGAAGGATTAATGTGTAAAGATTTGGGTAGTACTTACCAAGCAGGTTCGAGAGGAATGTCATGGGTGAAGTTGAAAAGAAGTTACCAATCAAAGATGGTGGAACCAATCGATGTCGTAATAGTGGGAGCGTTCTTTGGAAAAGGTAGAAGATCTGGAAGATACGGGGCGCTTCTAGTGGCAGTTTATGACAGTGAGAAAGATGTATTTTCCACAATTTGCAAAGTTGGAAGCGGTTTTACAGATGAAGAGTTGGACAACTTGTTAGGAGCTCTGAGCGATTACAGATTAAAAAATAAATCTGTAAGAGTCGAAAGTATTATGAATGCGGAAGAATGGTTCGAACCAAAATTGGTTATGGAGATTATTGGAGACGAACTTACGTTGAGTCCCACCCACCCCTGTGCCATGGGATCTATCAGAGAAAATGCTGGGATAGCAATGAGATTTCCGAGATTTTTACATAAATGGAGATTTGACAAAGGCCCAGAGGATGCAACGACAGTATCAGAAATTATAGATACGTACAGATCTCAATTGAAAAAGTTAGAATGATACAACTATGTCAAACGTTGGCAAATTGACATTTTTCCAAATGCTTCTTATTTCCTTATACTCACGTGAAGACAGCGCAATTGCACGATTTCTATTGTTCTTATTGGCTTTTTGTCCAGTTGCTAAAATGATGATGTGTCGCTCAGATTTTGGTAAAAATGTAAAGTTTTGATAATGAATATGATATTGTACGATGAGATATGACAATACAGTATGAAATACAACAATACGCTATGAAATACAACAATACACGACAGATGACAATTTGGATATATATTTATTTGACGACTTGCTTGGCGATTTATTTGACGACTTGCTTGGCGATTTATTTGACGACTTGCTTGGCGATTTATTTGAGGTAGAAAAACATGAAAAAAGAAGTATTGAGAACAGGAATGGAAAATATCTTGGAGTTGGCAAAAATTGCGCTTGAAAAAGACGGAAAATTGGCGCCTATGGCCTTTATGAGATATGGCGGCGATTTTGAAGTTATGCCTTTGTCTTTTAGAGATAATGATGAGAAGAATAGGCAATTATCCCTTTTAAGGCGTATTGCCATGAAGAAAAATGCTGATATAGTTTTTATTTTAACAGAATCTTGGTATGTCACGTCTGACATTGATCATATTGATACTGGTCATCTTGACATTGAACCCTCCAAAGATCCTGCAAGAAAAGAGTGTATACTGATGGTGGGCGAATGTGAAGACGAAAGTATTACAATAATGCAAATATTTGATAGGGAAGATGGAAAGGAAAATGGAGAAATTATTTTTGGAGAAAAAATTGATATGAGAGATGACTTCGTCCATATTCAATTTTGGAATTAAAGACAGGAAGAAGAAGAGCAAAGGTTTGAGAGACCTAAATTAAAAATGGAAGAAGAAAAACGGAAGAAGAATTAATGGAGAATAAGTTATGACCAAAATATATAAAAGAATTATTTTTACACTCTTGATATTATGTGCAATATCAGCAGTTTTTACTACTGGTGTTATGAGTGCAGCTCCTAAGGTTACGTCACCAAAGACTACGGCACCAACTATAGGTAATGTCGCGGTTGGCAGTATTACAGATGTAAGTGCAGACATTACATTTACAGTAGATCAGATGGATGCAAGCGCTGTTGTACATTATGGTACTACTCAAGCTATGACAAAAAAGAGTGGTGTGAATACCGCCGCAAGTTTGACAAGAACAATAATACTGTCGGGATTATCGACAGGAAAAAAATATTATTATTCTGTATACGCAAATAATGGAACAAGTCCGAGCAAGTCTTATAATTCTCCAACCTATAACTTTGTGACTAATGTAACACCAAGTGGACCAAGTGAGGTAGCGCCAATAATTACTAATATCACTGTGGTTGGTATTACAGATTCTACTGTTAATATATCATTTTCTGTTGACCAACCAGACGCAGATACCATAGTAAATTATGGAACAACTACGTCTCTTGGAACATTGAGTAAGTGGGACAACAGTACATCATTAAATAGGAATATAATGCTATCAGGTCTTCTAAATTCAACTGGATATAGTTTCTCAATTCGTGTGTATAATGGTACAAATATGAGTTACTATACAGATTCCAAAGTAGATAAATTTACGACTATAAATGGGTCTGCCCCTTCTCCTACTCCTACCCCAACTCCTACTCCTGTTGCTAAGATTGTTCCAACGATAAGTGTGTCAACTCCTGAACAATCTATAAATACAACTGTGAATATTCCAATAAAATTTACTGTATCATTTGCTACTGTCGCAAATGTTGCATGGTATTTAGATGATGTAGTTGTTAAGAACGAAAGCTTGGTCCAGTCTTCATACTATAATGGTAATGCTGCGGTTGTCGGCGTTTATAATGTGACGGTTGTAGGATCGAATGATAATGGGAGCGTATCATATTCATGGAATTTTACTGTAAACCCTGTGGTGTTTGGTACAGGTAATCGAATATGGGACGGTAGTAAGTCCATGAGTACAACGTATATGTGGAATGCATTTAGTTTTGCAGGCTTCTATTATGACGTTGATACTAATATGGGTACAGAGGAGTTGGTCATAAATAATATAAGTAGACTGATAAATGTCGGCGATATAACTTATAGAACTTCACCACAAGAAGTTAATTTTGGTTATTCAGAATTTGGAAAGTATCAAGTAGTTGGATTTATGGCAAATAAATATTTTGCCGGTTATAAGAATACCACGATTCCAGGTCCAACAAATAACTTCGGTGATATTAGTACCATATCTCAAGGGCAACTTCATAAAGTGCTCATAGACGATGATAGTAAACGTACTATATCTGTTGGTGGAACAATAGCTCTCCAGGAGGGGTATGTTCTAAAGGCAACAGACATCGACCTTAATGCTAGGACAATGCTTCTTGTTTTACTGAAAGACGGTGCTGAAGTTGATACAAGTCCTCTTAGTGCAGGCAATACATATGTATATAGCAAAAGAGTTGGAAATGTTGAAGGGTTGCCATTAATACTGGTTAGATTTGATAGCGTTTTCTCAGGCCAGGAGATGCAGGCTGCATTTATCAAGGGAATTTTCCAGATATCTGATGTACCTACATTGGTACATGCCGGAGATACTTTTGGAAGTATGGAAGTGTCTGGAATAAATGGTGACAATATCACGATGGACAATAGAGATACTGTCGGTCTATCTCCTGGATCTACAATAGATCTTATGGGAGATTTGAAGATTATTGTTGCTGATGATAGCAACAAGTTGAGGTTTGCGTTGTCTGTAGAAAGAACAGGTGCGTTTGATGTAAGAGGAACAGTATATCCAGTAACTAAAGAGTGGACACCAATGAACTTTGGTCTAGATGTTGGAGGAACAAATATAGGCTTCTACTATGATTTAGACGAGGACATAGGTACAGAAGATCTTAAGGTGGATAGCATAAGTGGAAATACTATTCCTGCAGGAGGATTAATATATTCCACATCGCCACAGCAGGTTAGTTTCAATTATTCAAACTTTGGAAAGTATCAAGTAGTTGGATTTATGGCCGACAAATACTTCGCCGGTTATAGTGGTCAGACAATTCCTGGACCGACAAATAGCTTTGGTGATATTAGTACCATATCTCAGGGACAACTTCATAAAGTGCTTATTGACGACGATATAAAGCGTACAATAGCTGTTGGTGGTACGATGGCTCTTCAGGACGGATATGTGCTAAAAGCAAAAGATATTGACCTTAATGCTAGGACAATGCTTCTTTCGTTATTAAAAGACGGTGTCGAAGTGGATACAAGTCCTCTTAGTGCAGATCAGACATATGTATATAGTAAAAGAGTTGGAAACGTAGAGAGTTTGCCATTAATTATGGTAAGGTTTGACAATGTTTTCTCTGGTCAAGAATTACAAACTGCTTTCTTGAAAGGAATGTTCCAGATAGCAGAGACACCAACGACAGTAAACGTTGGAGATAGTTTTGGTAGTATGGAAGTTAATTCTGTGAGTCAGAATTCTATTACAATGTCCAATAAAGCATCGATAGGTCTTTCTAGTGGGAATACTGTTGATGTGATGGGTGACATCAAATTCAAAGTAGCAGATTCAGGAGACGTAAGATTTTATCCTTTTGTTTCAGTGACACCAGATATGGTGGGAACACAACTTGACGTAAGTATTCCTACAAGAGCTACTGGAGGAGATACCATTAGCATAAACGTGACTGCTGGAGGTATTCCAATTGAAGGCGCGTCTATTGTTGTTGCTCCAGAAACTGGACTAACAAGCAAGAATACCGACACTAACGGTACAGCGAATTTCACTTTCCCAAAGAGATCAAAGGGAACATATGAGATTACAGTTACTAAGACTGGTTATGAAAGTGCTAACAAGACTATTGATATACAACAGTATATCGAAGGTGTGTTGAATATAAATGTTCCAACAATAATAGATCAATTCCAAAATATACCAATACATGTTACGGCTAATGGTACAGGAGTCAATAATACAAGTGTAGCATATGATAATGTGTCCATTGGAACAACAGATGAGAATGGAAATTTGAGCTATACGTTTAATGATAACGGTTCTCATACTCTAAATGCTACAAAAGATGGTTATGTAGGAGTTTCTATAGATGTAAATATTAGAGCTCCGTTCTCAGAGTTTAAAGCTCAGGATATCAATGTTACACCGAGTAAGACGTTTACAGGTGGAGAAATTATAGTAAGGTCAAATATAACAAATTCTGGTACAAAAGAAGATACTAAGCCAATAGATTTGATTATTAATGGTACATCTGTTAGTAATATGTCAGTTACGTTGTCTCCAAATGAGACAAAAGATATCAACTTTACACATAAAATATCTTTACCAGAGGGAAATTATACCGTTGAAATCTTGGAACAGAAGACGCTTGTAGAGGTTCAAAAGGAGCAGACATATACTTTCTTAATAATGGCGATAATAGCTACTATTATTGGAGCAACAGCAATATATATAGGAACAACGAAAAGGGGGAGAGAACGGCTAAAGCTCTCAAAAGATGCCATAAGTAAGCTGATAAAAAGGTAGAGATTTGACGGTGTATTTTTATTTTTTCTAAAGACAAGGACTGATTGGAGCCTTAAAAGTGGTATTGTACCACCTTGCCGGAAATTGAATAAAAGTACAGGGTAAGGAAGATGATATTATGAACAGAAAATTGGGAGTAAACTTTTTGAAGTCGTCGCTAATATATTTTAGCATGACCGTCATAATGGGTGCTATTATGACATTATTGCCTGTATACAACTTTGTTACATTGTCGAAATTATTTGAAAGAGCTCATACTCATTTGAGTCTTGTTGGATGGGTAAGTTTTGCTATAATAGGATTCATGTATATTACGCTAGATTATCTTAATAAACCTATGTACAGCGAAAGATTAGGATTCTCTGGATTTTATCTCTTTAATATTGGCATATTTGTTGATGTTGTTGCGTTGATATTAGGAGGTTATCATGAGGCGCACGCAGTTGTAGGTGGAGACGTAAATCCTTCGGTGTGTGCGATGCCATGTGCCATGTTTGCAATAATTTTTGCTTTTGTGATGTTGGTAGGTGCATGTATGACAGTTTGTAACATTTACAAGACATTGAACTCAAAATGACACAGATGTTGATATTGTTAACATTGTTAATATTTTTGATGGAAATGATAGCATAGAGATAAGCGATGTAAGAATAAGTGATGAAACATACTCTTCAATTGTAGCCGCCAGTTGTTGTAGGAGCACTCCTAATACACACATTACGCGTCTGGTATTCGCCCGGGGTTGTATATATTCCTCGTTAGTTATTTTCAGACGTTAAAATCCTACAATAGGCGATAGCTGTAAAATTGTTGAGTGATGCAAAGTTGAGCGATTATGGTGATACTAAAAACTTAGTACGGTACGGAATGTTTCAAATTTTTGCTCATTACCACATTGTATCATAAAGCTTTCTTTATACATCGTAGCATTTCTGTTAAGAAAAGCTTATATGTTTATGCGTCGTTGTAAAGTACAACAGTTTCGATTTATGTGACACTATTAAAAACGATATCCGCTAGAACGGCTACAAGTGCAAAGACATAAAGTCGAGATTATTGTGTGTTGTAAATTGAAAAAAGAGGGATAGAAAATTCATGTGGAATAATAGGAGAGTTTGTTGAAATAGACAATTCAAAAAGATTGTTTCCTTTAAAACTGCAGACGCGTGTATATTATGTTATGCAAACAGCGTTGAAACTTAAAGGAATGTGTCCTTAGCATGTTGACACACATCGAAAAGTTTAGTTGCACACGTAAAACACTTAATATGCAAGATGAGCAAAAAATAGGACATATGATGATGAATACTGTTCAAAGGCCGAACAATGACGGAATGGGAATGAATAATAGAGATCTTGGAGACATATTACAAGAATGTGGAGCAATAAAATTTGGAGATTTTACTCTGGCCTCTGGGAAGAAATCGAGGTACTATGTTGATGTGAAAAAGGCTGTTACAAAGCCAGAAATGTTGGAGGTTATCTGTAAACGCGTAGCATGTGAGATTGTCAGTCATGATTTAGAAGCGGATTATGTTGCATGTGTGGAACTTGGAGCAGTTCCAATAGGCGTAATACTGTCATCTTGGACAGGATCGCCGTTAATAATAATTAGGAAAGAACAAAAAGATTACGGATTGAAGGACAGGATTGTTGGAGATATTGAAAAGGGAAAAGTAGCTTTATTTTTAGAGGATGTTACTTCGACAGGAGGATCTGTTGTAAGCGGGGTAAAGGTCCTTAGAGATGAGGGATTAATTGTAAAAACTGTGATAAGCGTAGTTGACAGAGACGAAGGTGCGGAAGATGAACTTGGTGAAGAAGGTTTGAATCTCATATATCTTGTTGGAGCGAGGAATCTACTAGAAGATTATGAAATTGCAGAAGCTCTGAGACATTCTGGAAGAGTTAATGCTAATGATGGAATGTTGGTATAAGAAGAAAAATAAAGAACATAGGTTAGGAGATAAAAGATATGTTAATAGACCAGTTTTTGTCAGGATTGAGTAATGAGATAGGATATAAATTTGGAAGCCCTTGGAGATATAGCGACAAATCTCTTGGGGTAATAGTTCCTATTCTCAAAATAGGAGATGCCGGAGAAAGGGAATATGTGACACTTGAAGAGGCGAAAGATAAAGGTGTTAAATTTAAGGACTCTGGGCGTATAGACAAAGTGATAATTGAGAGTTCGTTGTCTATGCCAATATTCGTAAGATCTGGAACAATTCTCAAGAGTCAAGGTACACAAACAAGGGCTGTAGAAAGTTCCATAGTGATAGTTCGCAAAGAAGAAAAAAATAAACAAGGCGTACCAAACGAACCTGACATAGTTGTCTCTCAAGAGATACCAGTCAGATGTATTTACGCTTCTAAGGGAATACGTACAGGAACTGCGTTTTCATATGGAGGAGATACTCCTATAGAAGTGAGAAGCGCTTTGTTGTCAAGATCTGGTCAGGCTAATACGTGGAGAGCGGTAGAAGGGGTCACTCATAGGTTTATGTCAAACAGGATTGCATATGCAAGTCATGTAGGTACAGGTCATGGAAGTTCTGGTAGTAATATGTCATTTACGGCAAGTAATGATAACCTTTCTGGGATAATGGAGGAGGTTGACAAATTTAAGGGGAATGTAGATGATATACTTAAAAAAGTGCCTCTGTTTGAGGACCAAGTTGGAGCAGTCTTTTTGGATATGAAAGATGTTGTTGGGATAGAGTTGTTCGACCACCCAAAATCTTGGGAAGCAATACATAAAGAGGTTGAGAAGAGACTTGGGGAATCGATAACACATGAAGAGGAGAAGACATTTTTCAAGCCAGATTATGAGCAAGTGAAGCCTCTAGCACTGAAATTCTTGAAAAAATTGATAGACAGCGAAAAGATAGAGACGTCCAAAAGCGGAGATATATACTCGGTAACACTTCTTAAAGGTGATGGTATAGTTGGAGAAGCTACGTCTATAAATGGAAAGGTTATTCACTTGGTTGGTATGAAAGTTGATAAAAATCCTAATGGCGGAAAAGAACAAGCGCATGAAAGTGAGTCAACAAGAGTGCGTGACCTATTTAGAAGTATTGGCGGCCCAAGAACAGGAAGTTATAATTCGACATTCTACAACGGTCGTAAGACAATGCTTTAACCGTTTCAAGCCGGAGACTGTGTAGCCAATGTCAGAAATAATAAAGTATTATTTGGACATTGGCTGTATTTACGAAGGTGACGAGTGTGTAGAGAATATGTATGGAGACTACAAAAATTGGGACATAAAGGACTATGGACTGTTAGGAATATTGAAACTTAGAGTAGATACTGAGAAAAGAAAAAAGGAAGAGATGTTTTTTAAACAGATCTTCAGCCCTCATGTTCATCAATTTGCTAGAAGATTCATATTGGACATTGTGTACAGGAGCAAAAAAGACATACTTGGAGAGTTTAGTGAATATGGAGATATTGATCTTATAGTAGGTTGGAACAGTAGAGACTTCGATCTTCCAATAATTGTTAATAAGCTTGGATATTCCAGATATATACTGAAGAAAATCATGGAAAAGGACAGAGATCTAATGGACTTGTGTATTTTAAGAGAGATATCTGTCAAAGGAGGATTGCAAGAGGTAGTTAAAAGACTAAAAATCGATCATGATTTACGATGTAAAGGTTGTCCAGAATATAGTAAGGAAGAGATTTGCTTTCTCAAAAGTTTTAATATGGACACTAATAGATACAATAACGGTATGAAAATGATAAAACAAAAGAACGAGTTTGATGTAAAAATTCTTCCTATGCTAGAGGAAAAACTTGGATATTTGTACAATACGAGAATAATACAGGACAAGTTCCACAAAAAATGGGTCTAAATGGAATATGTAGATGACAAAAAGAGGAAAGAGAAATATGGACGGATACGTGAGAATGAGAATAGTGGCGCTGTCGCTATTGGTGATAACTGTTGGAGCTGAAATAGCAGAAACTTCAGGTAAAATAACCATTTGGCAACTGTTGGTTGTTAACATAGCATCTATTATTATAATGGCGACTCTGGTCATCTTTATGTTATATAGAATTAGAAAAATGATGAAGAATGGTAGAATGTCTACAGATTTACAAGGTACCAAGGTAATAATACCAAAAGATCATGTCGACAATAAATTTATACTTGCCAATTCTGATGTTTTCAAGAAAAATATTGTCCCCACAAATCCTCTTCGCAGGTGCGTATTCAGAATATCAATGGAGATAAATTCATCTATAGAACAGTTAGGCATTTCTGCCATTAGAATTCGAGATTCTAAAATTACAGAAAATATCATTAGAAAGAATTTGGTAGCAAAAGAGGCGTATATCATTGACACTGCTGTGTCACCAAATGAGACAATAAATTTTAAATTCGACAAGGACATAGATATTAAAAAAATGTTAATAGATGAACTCTACGTCCCTTAGGATATGAAAAATGGTAAACGATATCAAAAATGGTAAACGATATCAAAAATGGTAAACGATATCAAAAATGGTAAACGATATCAAAAATGGTAAACGATATCAAAAATGATAAGAAACATGGAGATGATAGTTGTCCAATAAGGGTCAGTGACCAAATGTAGATATCTGTCAGATGGAGATTAGGAAGTGTTAGCGCATGAAATACAAAATTCAAACATTAATTATAGACAGCTTTGGAAATGTAGACATACCAGAAGGATGGATACCTTTAAATTGTAGAGAGAAGCTTGTATCTACATTTGGTGGAGGAACATGTGAAGCGACATATAAGCAACTGGAACTGATGGTGCTGGAGCCAGTCGGATAAGGTTGGGAAATGTCAAATGTTGACATACTAAATATACTTAAGAGTACCTGTAATGGATGGATTTACGAGTACAGATTTGACACAGTGAGAAAGTTCAAATTTGACTATGCTAACTTAAGGCTAAAGATAGCCATTGAGATTGAAGGGGGAATATATACTGGCACGGGTCATGCTAAGACAGGTAGATTTCTCAGTGATATGGAAAAGTACAATGAGGCAGCTATAAAGGGGTGGATAATTCTTCGCTATGGACATGGACAGGAGAAAAAAATTGCTGGGGATGTAAAAAAGGCAATCGAAAAAAGGATATCGGACATATCGTTTAAGGATGAAATTGAGAAATTGGGAATAGTTGGAAAAATGGAAAAACCGAAAGTGTGGAAAAATGGAAAAACCGAAAGTGTGGAAAAGAGATAATGTTGTTAAAAAGCTGTTAATGATGTTAATGGATATAATAGCATGACAAAGGACATAGATATGCTAATTAACGAAGTGAAGCAAAACTTGGCTTACTATTTGGATATGAGCGTATATATTCCTGTCAAGGAAGAATTGATAGGTGTAGAACACTCTTTAGGTGTCAGAAAGGAGCTTTTCAAGAATTATGTTGACTCAGAGTTGGAAAGGTTAAAGACTGCCATAATAGAACACGATGTTGATAATAAAAAGACCAAGCAAGAAGAATAGACAAAAGAAAAAGAGATGGAAAAGCCCAAAAATTGACTCCTACTGAGAAGGGAAGATATTTTGGCAAGAAATCTATGAAAAAATAGAGATATTGGTAAAAGGAGCATAGTATATATAGTAGTATGGAGACAGGATATGGCCGATACATAGGAGCTATGTACGAAAAGGGATATTACGTTACAGATTATTCTATAACAATAATGAGTGATGAAGTTTCTTGCTTTGGAAACAAGATACTGATAAACCCAATAATATCTGAAAATGACAGATTTGTCTATATATTTACAGGAGTTGAGCAGAAAAAAATAATTCCAGGTGAGATAACAGAGTTTAAATTATACCTAGAAGACGAAAAAGGAGAGTTTAAAGATAACGACAATATTATGCTAAGTGTGAGTACGCTTAACAGTACTCCAGTTGATCTGTATACAAGATCGTATGCACAATGGAAATTTGGCATACAATTTGACAGAGGTATACACATGGAATCTGAGAGATTCTTGATGTTTCAGGCACAGAAAGAGATCGTAAAATTTGATATAGAGGTGAATAACATTGACTTGTTTGTTTATAAACATAAGAGAAATAGAGAAGATTTTAACAGAGATATGATTTGGATAGATTGAACTGTATACCGTGGTGCGTTGATTTGTGTCCTTTGATTAATAATGTCACCATGGGCAGAAATTCAATCTGTCTGATTGAATATAATTCATAATGTACGATGGTACGTTTGTGGAAAACATATAGTCGTTACTATGATGAAACCCGAATAGTAATTGCGAGACAGTATCTACATGAAAACCAAATGGGTTTTTCTAACCAATGATATGGAGAAACCAAAATAGAAATTGTGAACCTACTTTCTTTTGAAACCCAAAAGAATCATGCGAACTTGTGTATGCATGAAACCCAGACAAATTGTGTAAATCTGCATCATTAAGAAACCCAAAGAGAATATGTAAGTCAGTAACACTATGAAGACCATTGATGAAATACTGATAAGATAGAATATGAGGACATTTAGCTTTTGAAATCCAGAATAACAACGCGAGTCGCAATTGTAATGAAGTCCAATGGGACTATGCGAATCTAGAAGAATACGAAAACAGTTAGAGATGTAAGAACCGTCATTGAGATGAAAACCAAAACAAACATGTTAGTCATTTCCACCTTGAAACCCAGATAGGATATGCATATGTTTATATATGTGAAAATGAATGTTGGTCAGTTATTTTTTGAAATCCAGATAGGAAATACGAACCATTCAAAGGTTGAAACCAAAATTTTAATGAGATCCATAGAAGAAATGTGATTCAATTTTCAAATGATATCAATAAGGCATTTGTGAGTCTATAATTATTTGAAACCCAGAGACAATATGCGAATCGAAACTAAATTGAAATCCAGATGTCATCTGCGAGTCAATATGTCAATAAAGTCCAAAAACTAAGTACGAACTAGGTTTGCTCTGAAATCATATAGATACGATACGAGTATAAAATAAGTTGAAGTCCAAAAATAGAATACGGTAGCATAAGCCTATATGTCTCTGAAGTCCAGATAGAAAATGCGAACCTATATATGTATGTACCCCAGGTAATGCTTGCAAGTTGATATATTGTTGAAACCCATATCTCATATATGTTAACCAGTAAAATAAATATGTAAGTCATTGTTTACATGAATACCGAACTCATTATGCGAATCTTTATATTCGTGGAATCAAAAGAAATGGTGATAGTCGTTAGGGCGTTGAAAACCAGAAGATAAATACGATTCAAAATTTTAATGAAACCCAATATGAAAGTAGAGCTGAAGAGTGGTTGGAATCCAAAGGAACTATGCGAACCTGTAATCACTTAAAGACCAGATATAACATGTTAGTCATATTTGACATGAAATCCAAGGAGTATATACGAACCAATATCTCAATGAAACCCTAGGACTGTATGCAAGTATTTATGATAGCAAAACCCTGCATAACTATACTAGACATTTATTATTTGAAGTTCAGACGGAACATGCGAACCAATATCTCAATGAAATCCAGAAAATAAATGTGAACATTTATATTAGAGAAGCCCATGAAAACACTGTGAACCAGTAATATTTTCGAAACCCAGATGGAATATGTGAGTCTTATATATTTGAAGTCCTATAGATACAAGCGATCCGTTGGTCGTATGAAGCCCAAATATAGCACGTTAGTCAATTTTGATGTGAAATCCAAGGAGTACATACTATCCTAGATCTCCATGAAACCCAATAACAACACGAGAATCTTTATACCAAAGAAATCCTGCACAACTATATGATTTACTAAGGGTTCAAAATCAAGGTGTGCTATGCGAACTGCTAGTATATTGAAATCCAAATGAGAAGCGTGTTAGTTACTCCTTGATTGAAATCCTGAATCAATATATAATTCTGTCAGTAATTGAAATCCAGATGTAATATGCGAGTCTTCTGTATTTGAAATCCAGTGGATATATGCGATTCACTAACCATGTGAAACCCAGTGAATATATGCGATTCACTAACCATATGAAATCCAGTGAAATTATATGAGCCGAAGATAAGTTGAAGACCATAAGATGTATACAAGTAGGCATTATTAAGAAATCTAGAGGCAATATACGAACCGAAACTAAATTGAAATCCAAACGCAAAATGTGATTCTCGATTATATTGAGGACCATGCCAATAGGCAAAATATGAATTAGAACCATTTTGAAATCCATATATGATATATGTGCGTAGCATTTACGGTATGAAGGAGAATAAAAATGAAATTTGAAATGATATATGATGAAGAAAAACTAAAAATCCTTATGGACAAGGGGGATCTTGGTGATTTCTCGAAGATATACAGCAAGATACAAGAAATGTATCATTTAAAATTAAAGATTCTCAAACATGTTACATGTAAAGGATGTGGCTTTTGTTGCAAATCTTGTAACGCGATGCTCAGCAAACAAGATGTTGATCTATTGTGCAGATATTTGCAGTGTAGTTTTGAAGAATTATATGAAAAACATATGGACAAAAATGCTAGAATACCATATCTAAAATTACCGTGTCCATTCTTAAATAAGGATAACGAATGTAATGTCTATATTGCCAGACCAAAGACCTGTAGAGAATTCCCATTTAACGAGTTTACCGTCATTGTAGATCCGTGTCCATTAGGAAAAGATATAAGAGGTATTGTGGAAGAGATTGAAGGTCCAATAACTCAAATAAATGAAGATATGCAAAAGGCTGCTGAGGAAGCCGATAAGTTTTTTAGCCATATGATTAATGATGATCTTGAAGATACCGGCAAACATTTGCGTATGAACATTGATATGGATATATTGGAAAAAATGATGGGATATTTAAAACACAGAAGAAAGGTTGAGAGAAGACGATAACAAAATGACCAAAATAATGATATGTAAATGAGTATAACATGAAGAAGGATAACTTGATGAAATATTACGATCGGTAGAAATGGCTACAAGAGATGATGTATTATCTTTAGGTAGGATTCATAGATTCTTTGCAGCATTCTTTCCTGTTGACAAAAGAAGAAAAGGAAAATGTATCAGATGTGGAATGTGTTGTATATGGACTGGTTGCAAAATATTAGAATTCGACGGTGATGGTAATCCTCATTGTCCAATAAGAAAATACAGACCTCTTCAATGTAGAAAATATCCAAGAACAGAAAAGGAATTGTTTACACAATCGACTTGTGGCTATAAATTTGATAAATAGTTTTTGGAATGTAAAATATGAGACAAAATGCACTTAATGCAATATCGTGACAGATGATAGTTACTACAGGGAAAAACCCTTCAATTTTAGGAAAGGTCTACAGGTTCTTTACAGCATTCCTACCTGTTGACAAAAGAAGAAGCGGAAAATGTATCAGGTGCGGAAAATGTTGCACAAATTGCAAGTTTCTAAGGTTTAATAATGATAGTGATACACGTTGTTTGATAAGAAAATATCGACCTCTACAATGCAGAAAATATCCGAGGACAGAAAAAGAATTATTTACACAATCGACGTGCGGATATAAATTTAGTAAATTATAGGTTCAATAAATGATGTAGTAAACGAAAATGTTAGCATCGATAGCAACAAGTTTCTTAAGAAACTATGGAATACAAAAACGATGGAGACGGTAAAAACGATGGAGATGGTAAAAACGATGGAATATATGAAACGATGGGATATACAAATATGATAAGGAGATGAAGAAGGAGAATGACTAATGTTGAATGGTCTGCTTTTATAGAAAGTCCTGGAGCCGACAAACCGGCTCTATTGAGCCCACTATCATGGAAGAACGATAACCAAGTCAATAATTTGATAGCGATGATTAAGTTCTTTCAGGAACATGAACTAGATGAAAAGACAAGAATCCTGATATACAAGAGCTGCTGTGGTTCCGGAAAATGTGTCGATATAGACACTCTTATATTGACAAATAAGGGAATAGTAAGAATAGAGAATATAGTAAAAGGAAGTAGAGTTGCGCAGAGGACTATAGAAGAGTCTTTTGGGATAGATAAATCGGAAGATAATAACGATCGGTATATAGGAAGTACCGTCAAATCTCTAAATTTGGGAAATATTAAACTTGAAAACGATGTTATATCCAATATATTTGACATGGGAGAAAATGATATTGTAGATATTACCACTAATTCTGGATTCAATATCAGATGCACACTTACTCACAAATTGATAGTTGTAGATAACGGCTGTAACGTGATGTTCAAAGAGGCTAAAGATATATCGACTGGAGATAGTGTTGCTATTGCTCTTGGTACAGATATATACGGTGAAGATGTCGATATGTTAGGCTTTTATCAAAGCGACTATTGTAGAAGATATAGGACGAATTTCACTGATATAATAGTACCAAATAAGATGAACGAAGATCTTGCAGAACTCCTTGGTTATATAATATCAGAAGGAAATGACGTCAATAATAGATTGATAACAGTCACTAATGATGAACAAGTAATAAGGAATAGAATATGTATCATAATGCAAAAATTTGGTATAAATTCTTCGGAAATATTCGATTATGAAAGAGGTATTTGCGACGGTAATCACATTTGTTCATCTAAATTCTATGACTTTTTAAGATATTTGGGATATGTAGGAGGATCGAAAAATAAAGAAATCCCTTGGTCAATACTGCAAAGTTCGAAGAGAGTCCAAATAGCATTTTTGAAAGCACTATTTAGTGGAGATGGATATATAGGGAATGAGAATACTGAGCATATTGAGTATTATACGACATCGAAAAAGATGGCAGAACAATTGCATATTATGTTGTTAAATATTGGTATATTTTCATCTTTGAATGAAAAAAGTGCTATATGTGTTAAAAAAGATGGACAAAGAAAAGATTGTGGTGTATGTTACAGAATAGCCATATCAGGAAGATATGATATTATGAAATATATCAATCTGATAGGTTTCATCCAAGATTACAAGAAATCCAGATGTATAGAATTATTGGAAAAAATGGAGAATAGAGAAAAAAATGGTGTTATAAGTTATCAGTCAAGGACCGTTAGCGGATCATATGTAAGACTAAAAAGAATATATGAAGAATTTAAGAAATTAGGAAAAAACGGAAAAGTGATTAAGACTTGGAAAGAAGAAGTAGACCTAGGCGGCAAAATATGGCACGTAGAAAGACACAGAGATATGTCTGCATATGGTGCAATTTTAGAAAGAGGTCTTAGTAGCGGTATGGGACAATGGGTAGACGGAACATATTCTGCAAGTAAAAGACAGATATTGAAATTATTAAAAATTATGAAAGAATGTTATTATATGGAAGATTTCAAATATCTATATAATGTAGCGACGTCTAATATGGAGTTTGATACTGTTGAAGATATAAAAACAGGAAGAAGTCATGTGTGTGATCTTACAATAAGGGACAATCATTCTTATGTAGGTAACGGATTTATCAATCACAATAGCTTGACACTTCTCCATGTCCCAAAGGAGTTAGGAGGCAGAGCAATCATTGTGACTCCTTTCAGAAATCTTCAGATGCAATATTATAACGATTATTACAAGGGAGACAAGTTCGTAATGAAGAAAGACGGGACTAGGCTGAATGTATCCGTATTCATGGGCCGTAACAATTTCAAATGCAGATGGTTGGAGGAGCAATATGACTATCAGCAAAAAATTATAGCGGCAAATGAAAAGTTCGAACAGTCTATGCCAACAGACGATAACATATTGAAATCATATCAAATTGATAATACTGCCGCAAATAGATATCTTCCATGTACAAAGATGCTAGGGCAGTTTGGGGCTGGTAGGAGGAAACCAAGACATTCTGTGGCCACTCAATGCAAATATTGGATTCCCCCACCAATGACAAAAGATGTCATTACTAAGTGGTCAACAACATTTGAAGGAACTATCGAAGAATCATACGATTTAAGCAATGATCAAGAGAACAATGCTGATGACGGAATAAATGATCAAAGAGATAACACACAAGCAATTGACGGAATTCCTTCCAATCTTGACAGAATTAAGGAAAAAGTTAAATGTTCAAATATAGAATATTATGAATCTGTGGGTCAAGGTCAAATGGGAGTTTTTGTAAGAGATGAAAAAGACAAAAACGGAAATCCGTACCCTGACGTTTGTCCATATTATAAACAGTTCTATAGTTATGTATATTCAGATGTCATTGTATTCAATAGCGCCAAGTGGAATCTGGAAACTACAATGGGAAGAAAGCCCAAAGTAAAAATAGAAATCGTGGACGAGGGAGACTATTGGCTAGACAGTCAAGCTACAACCATAGAACTGATGAGGAGTACAATAGACAAAATATTCCCTATTAGCAATAGGATGAAACAGATCAAGATGGATACATTAGCTAGGTTTGATGTATCATTTAAGAAAATTAAAACCGATGTAGCAAAGACAAATACTGGAGACGTAAATATAATCAGTGCGAAAGATTATAAGGAGCTGTTTTATGCTATTGGAGTTTGCTTGAACGAATATAAAAGACAAGCAGAAGACGATGATACTATCGAGCAAAAATTGGTGGACATTGATACAATTAGGCGATATGCAGATGTTGCGTCATTATCAGTAGTAGAAGGAAAAAGGGAAGAGACAAGAGTTATCAAATGTTACATACCATACCCTGATAAGTTGTTGGAAGATCTATTTAGATCTTCTTCCAAGAATATTATTTTGACGTCTGGGACAATGCATACGAGTCCCGTATTGTCGAATTTGTTTGGAATTAATGCTGACAATTATGTCGTGGATATATTAAATGGAAGAAAGGAACATCCTGGAAAATTGAAATGTATCAGACCTCATAAGGATAGTCCTATGAGTATGGTTAAAGTTAATTATACGTCATGGCAAGCTCCAGAATTTAGAGCATATTATTTCGTTGTGTTAAACTACATTCTGGATCAATTGAAAGATGGAATTGATAAAGCTACAGGAAAACCTGGAGAGGCGAAGATAATAGTTTTGACACCAGCAAAAAAATATGCAGAGGGTATATTAAAGAGATCTGACGTTTTTGTTGATTTCGCCAAGGGTAGAAGCCAAGATAGTGATGATGTCAAACCGGCTATTGATACAAACCTCAGTGATTATATGGAGGGAGCGCTGACAGATGTCAGAAAAATAAAAGATTCTGATATAGAATTAAATGGAGATGTATTAAGGACTGATAAACAGATTATTGTTTCGACAAGAATGGTTAGGGGAACAGATCTCAGAGATAACAAGTGTCGAGCAATTGTTATGACAAAGTGGCCTGTCGGAGACATTTCAGATGGATACTTACAATCAATAAAGAAACGTTTTGGTGAGAAAATATTTTGGGAGATCATAAAAGATAAGGCTGCAAGAGAGGCTGTACAATATGTTAGTAGAGGACTTCGTCATGAGTTGGATTGGACATACTTTGCGACCGTGGACTCGACCGCATTTGATCAAGTATACCGTTTGTTCAGCTATGACTAATTGGAGACATGTATGTTAGAAACAATAGACAATAGAAATAATTGGCGACAAATGGAGAAAATATGACAGGAAAAAATGTAGAACCTAAAAGGATATTACTTTCAGTTGGAACAGTTTTGGGATATGCAACAATAGCAGTTGGATTTGCAATGATGATCTGTATATTAGAGGCGCTATTTACTAAATAATAAGTAGAACGAAGGTTATAAATTGACAGAAAATGTAAAAACAAAAGTGAGGATAAAAACAAAAACGAAGAAAAAGGTGAATGCAAGGATAAATATCATACATGATACAGTGACCCCAGTGACCAGGAATTGCAACTCATGCGCTTTAAATGATGATGTTATTGGATGCAGATTGACAGGAGGACTATCTCCGCTGAAATGCATAAGAAATGTGTTTGCATATTATAAGAAAGGAAAGCAGTTTTTCTTTTGTGAAAGATGCAAAACACATAGCGTCACTTCCCAAATAGCAGGATTCATTAATATACCTTATGACCCAAGAATAGTCTTCTGGTGTCAAAATTGTGATAACTACCCAATAGTAGAAGGTGAAGAGTATCGTGGATATCCGATAGAAGGCATAACGTTTGTAGGAAGAAGGAACACGTTCCTACATAGAAAAGATGAAAAAGGAGATTTGTTTAAATGACAGATATGTAAAATGAATAATAAAATGTTATTAATTTCGGCTATCATAATGGGAATAATTGCAGGCATATTTATAGATAATACCTTTACAAATGGTAATGTAAAAGAGAATCAGAGATTACATCAAGATATTTATAAATTGGAAGATCGTATTGGAAATATTGATATATTAAAAGATGCCTATACACAACAAAATGATGGTATGACGAATTTTACATATTTTACATATGATAGCGGTTACAACGCATCTAATGATTTTGAAAGGTGTTTTGATAATGTAGGTAATAATAATACTATTAATTGGAGTTATTTTAACTCGACAAAGTGCACGCTCGTACCGCGATAAAATAGTAAAAATCGTTAAGCGAAAGGATTGTTAACTTGTAAATCCGTTGACAAGGGTATATTCATGTAAAGGAATAGCGATGTATGAAAGTGGTGATGATGCTGACGTAATTTCTCTTGGAATGATACAAGGACAATATAACAATTACGTGAAATGACAAAAACGTAAGATAAAAAAAGGTGAAAACATGGATTGGAGATCTCATAGATTATTTGGCGGAGTGCTCCTAAATAAATTAGGAAAAGATTTAGATTATGACTCGTGGAGCTTGGCTCCAGATACTGATGTAGGACCTCTTCATAGGTGGTATAGGCATAGGTTCAGTGTTCTAAATGAGATATGTAGAGACGGTATGGACATATGTCATCCAATATCTTCAGAAACCTCTGAAGGTCAGATAGGTACACAAATGTTGGATAAGAAAGGTTCCGTGCACAGTATTGATAAAGACGCAGTAGCTCTATGTATAACGTCTCATTTCTATTTGGATATGTTTAGTGGATATATTGCTCCATTTGGGATTCTTTATCCTATATGTCCGCATAAAACAGTAACAAAAAACATGTTGGAAAATAAAAATGGAACAAAGGTTCTTATTAATGAATTAAATAACCTTCCAATTACAGACGAATTTTCCACTAAGTTTTATGGAGCAAGCGGAACAATAATGGGTGAGTTTGTATCAGACATGTCAATGTTCAGCTTAGAAGAGATAGTAAGTATGTTGGTATATCGTATGGGAACGTGTGCTCAAATAGATAAAAGGGATAATTTATACAAAAAAGCCATTGGAGATATATGTAATTTTACTGGGAATAGAAAATATGCCGATCATGGTGTCCGTTCTTGGAAAGACGGATTTGAAAATTTTGAACATAAATACGCTAAATTGATAAATAGGTTCACAGAATTCTTGTAGGACAAGGTATAGGCTTGATAAGTTGACACATGTTAGGAAGAGACACCTTTACGAGTGGATAATGGAACTAAATGAGAGGGGAATAAAAGAATTCCAATTTAAAGACTTACCATATGATCTAAGATTCCAAAGAGGAATTCAGAAGGCGAAAGATTTAGGGTTGTTGGTGAGTGTGGGAATTGATAGTGACGGTCGCCACACGTGGAGAATTGTAGTATCTAAATTATCTAAAAAGACGATGAGTGCGCGAAATAAAAAGGAGTATAAAAAAGAGGGTATTAAGATGAGTTTAGAACCTATTGAAACATGGATAGGAGAATTAAAAAAGAGAGGAATAAGGACATTCGAACATAAGGACCTTCCAGAGGAACTGAAAGACAGAACAATGATTATCAAAGCAAAATATGCAAATGCGATAAAAAAATCAAAAATATCAACAGAAGGTTCCAAGGGATCGACCACTCGCATAGTATGGGAGATTACATAATCCATGAGTCATGGGGATATTGGAATATGGATAATAGAGATGAGAAAGAGGGGAATAAATGAGTTCAAATTTAGAGATTTGCCAAAACATTTACAGATTAAAGGAATGACCAGGAAGGCAAAAGGACTTGGAATACTAAAGAGAGTCGAAAAGATGAACGGCTACTCTGTTTGGAAATTTGAAGATCATGATAGAATAAAGTGACGAAATTAATTGGCGATATAAAGTAATGGAGATGTAAAAACATGAAAAAATTTGAGTATAAAGAGGTAGATGTAAAAGGAAACGATATTGACCTCAAGTCATTAGGAAAAGACGGTTGGGAATTATGTGCAATTACCGTTCCGTCTTGGATTTTCAAGAGAGAAATATCTAATCAGGACGTTCATATAGGGCTACTTGTGTCTTGTGCTTACATGAGAAATGTAGGTAATTTGCAACATAGAACTATAGCAGAGTTTAATCAGTTTGTAGAGGATGTAATGAAGGGGAAACTTCCGAAATACGAATTTGGTTGGAACGATAAGGATGCTATTGAAATATGGATCGTGAAGTTTCACGAATATTGTAAGGAGCTATACGAAGAAATAAATTTAAGAATGAGTGAAGAAATGGGCATAGAATCTGAACTTTGAATATACAGTACCATCATAATGTACAGTTTTAATAACATGGGAGAATTGCTGGAGAAATTGTCATGGTAGAATACGAAGCTATGGAAAAAGCTATTATGTGTCAAGTAGCAGGAAGATTACTTGAGGCATTGCCTGAAGAAGAGAAGAAGAGGCTTCTTGAGGCATCTTTGACAAAGACATTGCAGGACGTTTTAAGACCCTGGCACATAGAACAAGCTATAAAGGACGATGTCAAAAAATATATGGTGGAGTATGTAAAAGAGCCAGAGGTGCAGGAAAGGATAAAAGCTGAGACACGAAAAGCATTTGATAGATTGATGGATGGAGTTATAGGTGCTATTGTGGTTTCATCGCAGGATAGTATCAAATCGGAATATAGAAAGTTCGTAGATATAAAAGAATGTAGATAAATGGAAAACTGGTAGAATAGTAAACTGAGGAAAAACGGACTAAAGGAGAATATTGATGGGTAAGAAGGAAAATAAAATAGTAATTTCTTTGGATGATGGAATAAAAGACGGATTAAGACTTATAGAGACTATAAATAGGGATAAAGAACTTAGAAAAATGATTTATGGCGTAAAGGTAGGTAGTCCATGGGTCCTAGAGGATGGTATTGACATTGTGTTAGATGTTCGTTGCAGAATATGGGACGGTTGTAACTTAATCCTAGATATGCAAAATTGGCCAACAGATACGCCTGAAATTGTTGCAAGACAAGTGGATATAATTTCAGCAACAGGCGCTGTTGAAGAGTTGATTGCTTGTCCAATGGGAGGAGGGAGAAAAAGTTTAGAGTCATTTACGAAAAAGTGTGCAGATGGAGGTATGAGACCTTTGTGTACGTTAGAGATGGCGTATCCAGAATCTGAAAGGTATTTGAAACCTGGGTATTGGAAAGATATTCTTTGTGACGCTTTATCATTTGATATAGACGGATTCGTGATTCCTGCAACTGAAGAACCAAGAGATGAAATAAAGACGTACATACAGGAAAATTTCCCAAATTTACTATATGATCTTTATGCAACAGGATTCAAAGCACAATGTGGGCAAATAGAATCTATGAGAAAATTTGGCGTGTCAAAGTATATTATGGGGAGAGCAATATACGAAACTAATGATGTGGCACACACGATTAGAGGTGTGTATGAGGAGATAAATAAGAAATAAGTAGCAAAAAGTCAAATGTGAGGGTTGACAATGTACCAAAAAATGAGTGAAGAGTGTAGGAGAAGTCTGAAAAGACAATTTGATTTCTCTGTGTCAGAGTTAGATCATATGGAAAAATTTATGGCAGAAAATATAGACAAACCTGCTGCAGATATTTTGAATGTTCTCATGGAAGATATTGATCTTAATGACAGACAAAAGGTTATAGTTTCATATACTCTTGGCGCATCAGTTGGTGCAGAAGGTGTTATGAAAGACTTGGAAGAGAGCAAAATTACAAAACTTGATTCACTTATAAACATAAGGATAGGACAGGGTGGATAGTTTGTCAAAGGATGATGGAGAACAACCAGGCAAGCAAGAAGAAAAGCAAGAAGAAAAGCAAGAAGAAAAGCAAGAAGAAAAGCAAGAAGAAAAGCAGATCGAAAAGACTAATATGAAGCGATAGTGAGAGATGGAGAGACGTAACAAATGCCAAATGTAATTGTATATTCTAAGAAAGACTGTCCAAATTGTGACATGTTAAAAGAGTTGCTAAAGGAAAAAGGTATAGAGCATAAAATAATGAGAATAGACACACCAGAAGCTCTAACAGAACTAAGAATGAACAATGTGTTCACTATGTCTGCGCCTGTGTTGCAGATAGATGACAAATTTTATACGATGAGAGATATGACCATACCTGGTTTAGAAACATCTATTAATAGAAATAGAGTAATAGATATAATTGGAGAAACAGACATAATAGGAAAATAAATGAATGCTGGATTGTTGTTTAGTTTAGCCAATTTGTTCTATTTTGCAGGAACAATTCTTTTAGCAAGGAAAGCTATAAAAAATAGAGATACATTAAAAGATTTTGATTTGTATGGATCGGCAATAAATTTTGTTGGAATGGTAGTAAGTATGTTTGCACTTGTTGAAATCGCATCATATACCGCAGCTATTGTATCATTACCAACAGTATTATTCTGGGCGATAGTTACTGTATATTCTTTTAAAAGTAGGAGAAATGAAAATGACAAATAATGTTTATGTTGCAGGGAGCTGCAAAAATAGGAAAGCGGTAGGGTCTCTAATGAGAGATATAGAAAACTGGGGCTATAGGGTGACATTTGATTGGACTGGCAGAGATGAAAAGGATGCTGTCAACCAATATGTACGAGAAGATATTAGAGGAATAGAAGAATGTGACAATTTTATATATTGTATGGACGGTTCTAGGTCAAGAGGTAAATATTTTGAACTTGGGTACGCTACAGCATTAGGTAAACGTATCGGAATCTACTTACTCCCAACCTATTATCATGTGATAAACGGTACATGCGGTCTAGATGCACCTCCTTTTGATGTCATAATGGAAAATGATAGCATATTCATAAAATCCAGAATGTATCCTATTTTTAGTGATGCTAATGAGTTGAGAAAATGGTTATCAACTGCTGTGTGAAAAGACGGATGGTCTGACGTATGATTTCGCACACTTGTGACAATGACGTCTGTAAATTATTGAATCCTTGTATAGATGAATTGTTGTCATACTCGGAAGTAATAAGAAGAGTTACAGAAGTAGAGAAATCTACATATTTTATCATGAAAAATTTTAAGAAGGTTAATATGTCAATAACTGGTCCTCTTGGTCTTTTTGATTGGGCTATGCGTCATATGGTATACCAAATTCCTAATGTGGAATTTGTTCGAGGATTATCAAATAAAATTGAAGATATAGGAGCAAAAACGATTCTGGAAGTTGGAGCAGGAAGAGGAATTATATCCAAGCATATAGGTAATGCTTTGAAAAAGAAAATTATATTGACTGATAGCTACGGCTGGTGGGAAAACTATGGTTGTATAAAAAATATTGAGTATGACGGTGTGTTGAAGAGAAATTATATAGATGCAATAGAAGAATTTGAGCCAGATTTGATAATCGCATCTTGGATTCCTTACAACGAATGTTGGACAAAGGATTTTAGAAAATATTCATTTGTAAAAGGTTATATACTTATAGGAGAAGCAGAAGGAGGGGCTACCGGTTGTTTAGAAGATTGGAATACAGATTGGAAAATGCAGCGTTTGAAAAATGTTTCAAATCATGGAATAAGTAGGACTGATAGCGGATTTCATATGGCAGAAAGTATATTTAGAATATTACATACCAATGTAACATATTTCGAGAGACCAAAATAATGAAAAAAGAATGAAAATTCTATCATATTAATTTTGCCAAGGATTTTGGAGTAATGAAAAATGGTAATATCATAAATATTAATGATTGCCAAGGATTTTGGAGTAATGAAAAATGGTAATATCATAAATATTAATGATTGCCAATACTACTATATTCAAGGCTTGAATAGTCTACTGAATAAGAAAACAAGACGTTGAAAATGAGCGACCAAGACTGACAAGTCTGCAGAGCTGTTCAACACAAGAAAAACAAAAATAAATGAAATAAAAAAATTAAGGAGATAAAAAATGCCCGTAGTAGAAGTATTAGTACCAGGCGGAAAAGCAACGGCATCACCGCCACTTGGCCCAGCACTTGGGCCTCTCGGTGTAAATGTAAAAGCGATCGTAGACAAAGTAAATGAAATGACGAAAGAGTTTAATGGTATACAGGTTCCTATCAAAATTACCATTGACGATAAGAAAGCATTTACTATAAAGGTTGGTATACCACCAACATCTGCGTTGATAAAACAGGAGTTAAAGATAGAATCAGGTTCTGGAACTCCAAATGAAAAGATTGTTGGCAATCTGACAATAAAAGGGTTGGCCAAGATAGCTCGGTTAAAGAGAGAAGATTCCCTTGCGAAGAATGTGAAAAATGTTGCTAAGGAAATAGTTGGAACATGTTCGTCTTTGGGAGTGACAATTGAGAACATGAGAGCAAAAGATGCCATTGTAGCAATCAATGGTGGAAAGTTCGACTCAGACCTTTTTGAGTAACATTTGACAGGTGTATAACACAAAGAATTCAAAATGACATAATGAAATGATAGAAAAAATTGCGAAGGGTAAAGGAGTTCAAAATGTCACTTGAAAACATGCTACTTGATGTTACGATAACACTTGTAGATAAAGATGTACAGGAAAAGGCTGGACAACTTAGGTATGCTATCAAAGATACACATGCAGAAATCTTTGATACATATCTTTTTCCAGACCATAGAAGAAAAAAGATAATGAGTGATCTACTCAAGAAAATTATCCCAGGATTAAAGGCGACTGGTGTATCAACAGTCAAACTGAAATATTTCGACGATGACGCTCGTAAAGCGTGGGAAAGAATGGGTTTTAGACATGTTGATAAAGAAGGTCACATGGAACTTATTATATGATACTAATGAAAACGATGTTAATGGAAATAATAGCATGGTAAGTTGCAGAGACTGTTCAAATTTAGCGCTGATAACAGAGCGCGGAGATTTCGAGAGAAGATGCATAGAGGGACTAAAAGCGATATATGAGGATCATGACTGTGGGAAATATAATAGACTAATAACAAGTTGTTCATGTTGTAACTAAAACTTGATATAGAATATGAGAGATAACAACGACAAAAGATATGATATTGAGAGTGCTTGACAATAGCTGAAGCAGTATATATAGGAGAGTAAATGAAACAAGAAAGAAAGAAACAATACCCAGAAAAGTTACATGACATATTCGTAAAATTTGGTTATTCGAAGCCAAATCAAACTTTGCCAATTGAAACGTCTGTGGCTTTGTTGATAGACGAAATTCTTACAGAAGAAAGAGATCGTATAGAAAAGGGAAAAATATAAAGGTATGATTGAAGAATGTGGAGACTTCTGGACGATACCAGCGGACCTTCGTTGCATTACTACCAATGGAGCATTAAGAAGAAGCGGTAATGCTGTAATGGGAAAAGGGATTGCGTTGGAAGCTCGTAAGAGATATCACGATATAGAAGCCATACTAGGGTCTTTTATCAACAAATATGGTAACCATGTTTTTCTTTTGGGCTATAACTTGATATCATTTCCAACAAAACATCATTGGAAACAAGATAGTGATATACAATTAATAAGAAGAAGCGCTCGAGAGCTTGTGTGCCTACTTAAGGACAATTCTGCTAGAAGAGTGTTATTAACACGACCTGGGTGTGGCAATGGAAATTTAAAATGGTCTAATGTAAAGGTTGCTATTCAAGATATACTTGTTGATAATAAGTTTATTGTAGCATATATGGATTGTGTCAAATATCAGAAGGGCATAATGGAGCAATGGAATTGTGATGCCGACAGATGAAGATGTATCGCGATTATACTTAGCAAAGACGCTGTGCGATAGTTGTGTAAATGGCAACGTGTTGTAGTATTAATAGTGTGCTGAGATTGCTCCTTGTGCATCCGTATTGTGTCAGAATGCATCAGGAGTGCTAAAAACGCTATAAATATTTAATTAAGAAGGCGAATAAGATGGGACTATGGCAAAAATTGCTTGGTAAGGAAGTAGACATAAAAAAAGAAGACAGATTGATAAAGGTACGCTTTCCATCAATGGCTGGAGACGAAGATAGGACAATGACAGTACAACAACTGATGCAAGACTACAAAGACTACTTAGTTTTCGATCCAAAAGTTGGAGAACAAGTTGATCTTGAGAAACTTGCCAACTTGGAAAATGTGAACGAAGTCGTGGCGATGCCTCCAATTTCTGGAGGATGATCATAGTGCCAGGATGTCCTATATGCGGATGTGGGAATGTGTTTGAACTATCATATACAAATGTAGTATGCGGAGACTGCAGAACTCTTCTGGATTGGACTCCTTTTGGGGTAAGATTAATAATGAAAGATGCTGCAGAGAGATTTCCTGAGATATTACAATGGTGGGACCGTAGAAACGACTTGACAGAAGAAGAAATGGAGAAATTTGGATTCGTCTAGACTTTGCTACCGTTATAAATGTTAGAATCAAAAATATGGGAGGAAGCAGAACAAAAATCGAAGGTATTCTTACGTGGAGTAATGGGCGATGACGTATTTGATGAATTTGTCAAGATCGGAAAAATAGAGATCAAATCTGGTGATACTACTTATGAGTTGTATGAAAATGGAAACGTAATAAACAAAACTACTAATCAAAAGTACTGTATCGTCACTGATAGATCGGACTATCCTAGTTATGATGTCATAGCAATAAAGTTTGCTTGGCTCAAATATGGGAAAAAGACGGTTGAGAGAGTTGCAAATAGGACAGACCTTGGAACTGTTAGATCTGGGACAGATGATTATAGAGGACAACAAGGCAATATCGCCAATTATGCAGAATTTGTCCACTATATGGAATCGTCAGGATGGGCAAGAGAACAGTTAACAGTTAGTGAACTTAGTACTAGTTTGGTTTCTACTCATTCAGTTGAGAGAGATAACAGCGACTCAGTAATTGAAATAAGATGTCCTGCTGGATGTATTATAACGATAATGGGGACTAATCAGGTCCCTCACGGTGCGGACGGGATGTCCGCTAATACCTTCGCTATGAGAATTACTGATAAAGATGACGTGGAAATTAGTGGAAATACTCATATAAGAATAGAGAAGATAAGCTCTTATGGGACTATTCGACCTCTTGAGCAAGGTCTATATGCATCATTTAGTTTGACAAGACAAATTGGTAATGATACATGTGGAATAAGATCATATAAAACAGATAACGAGTGGTATAGGTGGAGACATGGCATTCATTTAATGGGCTGTGAAGTATTAAGAATCAGTATTTTAAACTCTGCAGTTGATATAAATTGGAAAAATGTAAGAATGAGTATGGGCATGGACCTTTGGGTAAATTGATGGTAATATGTATTTTGGACCTGGTGATGAAATTAACAAATATTGCAGATTGGACATAGATGACGATAAAGATATTATAATGTTTAATAGACATGAAATGGACAACAAGAGTAGAAAAAATATCGCCTCCTGTTTAAGAGATAGAATATCAAAACAAAGGTATCTTTTCAACCATGGTATGTATACAAACTCAGGTGAAACTCTGGATATAGAGATAATAGGTGAAGGTATAGATTTCGATAATATTGACTCTTTTTACAATAGCGGCGCAAGAAAGCCCTGGTGCTTTAGCACAGGGATGAATTGCGCATCAGACATCCAATAACAAATACAACATTTGGTTGATATCCTTAAAAAAAAGTACCATGCAGATAATCTTGTAAAAATATCTAATACATAGTTTCATATACTAAGGCGTTGTATATACTATTATACTAAACTGTTATATAAAGGAGGTTATTCATGTCAACATCAGTACACATATCAGATGATATACATCTTCTGATAAAAAAGAAGCAGACAGAATTGTTTGAAAAGGGTGTAAAAATGAAGATATCTGATATATTAGAAGAGGCTGTCAAGAATGGAATAGATATCGTAGGAAAATAGTCAAGATGAAAGAAGGATCTAAGAAATATCATTCTGACGGAAGGATGATATATAGCTGTCAATATCATGTTGTATTTTGTCCAAAATATAGGAAAAAAGTATTGATAGATGGAGTAGATAAAAGACTAAAAGAATTGGTAATAGAGAAACAAGAACAGTATGGGTACGAAGTAATGGAAATGGAAATAATGCCAGATCATGTACATTTGTTATTAGATATTCATCCTAAAAATTCTGTAGAAAACATTGTCAATATGATTAAAGTGTTAACAGCTAAAGCTGTCATATACATCATTTAAATTGAGAAAAGAATTTCCAATCTTGAAAATAAAACTATGGAAAGGTCACCTATGGACTACCTCAAAATTCATATCTTCTGTCGGAGCAGTGACTCTGGATGTGGTTAAGAAATACATAGAAGAACAAAAAGATTGAAATGGTGCAATTAACAACTAGAGTTGTGATTAAATGTTAGAATTGATTTCAGCAGATGAGATACAAGTCGGAAGGAAGAAAAAGAAAGATTATGTCAAATTCCGTACTGTTATTAAGGAAGATTGGCTGGATACATTAAGAGAGACTAAAGAAAGAAGAAAGAGCCAGATATGTAAGGTATATGAGGTAAAGGTAGATAAATCTCATCTAAATAATGAAACTGAAAATCAATTGAAGATGCTATCTTTGGAAGCAAAGTGGTATTGTAATCATATAAGATCAAAAATTCAATATGGTAAAAATCAAGAAAGTCTATTCGACTTAGATTAT
>Ga0208687_1000358_pt1 | contig 35194 bp, 25 predicted proteins | sample June2015DPH_6_10_FD_184695 | JGI IMG/M metagenome (GOLD analysis project Ga0208687, IMG submission 184695) | Peatland microbial communities from SPRUCE experiment site at the Marcell Experimental Forest, Minnesota, USA - June2015DPH_6_100... | ecosystem: Environmental > Terrestrial > Soil >...
TGCCCCCGGAGATACTGGGCCTCCTGCAAAACCTGGTCGTACCGTTGTTCCAGTCTCCGGCCATCCATGGCGCGTGCAACATATCAAAAACCCCACCCGAAAAATAGTGACGCGACGGTAAACAGTTACATGAAACCGGGCGAATGAAACCGGGACGCCAGTGCTCGCGCTCAGACGATGCCAGCCGCAGCCCCACTCGACTTGGCGTATTTGTCTTCGCGCCCTTCGCGGCTTCGCGGTTCAATCGCTTCATGCTCCGCCGTCTTCTCCGTGTCTCCGTGCCTCCGTGGTTGCCTTTGGCTTTTCCTCAAAATCGCTTGGAAAACGCGAAGATCAGTGAAGATCGAACAAAGACGCTGGGAATTCCGAGGCTCAGAGCAGCCACGGAGAGGCTGGAAATGTCGATTTTTGGGGGCGGACGGATCGTAGCCCCGCTTCACTAAAGCGGTTGTCGATGGACTGCCAAAACGTGCAATTACAGTTCGAAGCGCGCCCTGGGGGGCTAATGATTCTTTTTCATTTTTGCCGAAAAATCGTCCCAAGTGATTGGGGACGCGGTGGTTACGTCGCAAAAGTCGATTGAACATCGGCGGCTCGGCCGGTCATGTACTTTTTCTTGAGGCGCAGCGGGCCAAGTGGGAAAATGTGACGCGGGAGGCGGCACAGGGAGTCGCCATGAACGTGCCATTGCGTCGCGGGTCTCTGCTGCGGTACCAAGGCCGCTACTGGTTCGTGGACAACGTCGCCGAGCGCCACAGCGGCAAGCAGCGCCCGGTCGTGCACGTCGCCTTGCACGGCGCCCTGGAGGCTCAGCACATCGAGCGCACGCTGGATGAGCTGATGCCCATCGAGGAAGTTGCCTGCACCTACCGCCCCATGCAGTACCTGTATGCCAAGGGCAAAGCCCACCTCTTCATGGATTCACAGAGCTTTGAGGAAATTGAACTCGCCGAGGCGGCGCTGCACGGGTGCGAGCCGTTCTTGAAGGAGGGGGAGGAATTCCGCGTGCTTTACGCCGGCGAGCAGCCGCTGCGCCTGGAGATGCCCGAGTCGGTGGCCGTGCGAATCGCCGACACCGCGGCCCCGGCACACGCGGTCGGCGCGGCGGGCAGTGTCCTCAAAGACGCGAAGCTGGAAAACGGCCTCACCATTCACGTGCCCCTGTTCATCAAGACCGGCGACGTCATTCGCGTCGATACGCGAAGCAGGCAATACCTGGGCAAGGCGTAAGCATCAATCGAGAAAATCCGGCACGACCATCCAGGCGAGCCGCCAAGAGCCGTCGTCGGCACGTTCGAGGCAGACCACGCCGCCGTATCGGAAGGCCAGGACTTCACTGTCCTTATTGCCGGTGACGAGCATCGCCGCCAGCTTTCCCAGAAACGGCAGGTGGCCGACGATCATCCGATCGTGTGGCGACTGCTCGATTGCTTTTCGCACCGGGGCCACGCGATCGTTGGGATTAAGGTCATCGCGTTGCACCAGACCCTGCCGGGCCGACACGCCGGAGGCCAGGATTTGGGCGGTCTGGCTGGCCCGCGGCTTGCCGCTGTGCCAGATTGCCTCCACCGACAGCTTCAGCGGCCGAAGGAACTGGGCCACCTTTTTCGTGTCGTGTATCCCCTTATCGGTGAGGCGCCGCTGCGGATCCACGTTTTCGGGATGCGCCTCGCCGTGTTGCACCAGATACAGCCGCATATAGCTAGAAGCTAGAAGCTAGAAACTAGAAGCTAGAGGGTAAAGAGGAGAGGGGAAAAAGCAACAGCAAAGCGACGGCGGTCGGCAGTCATTATGACGGTTGGGCGGGGGCGAGGTCGACGGAGATGCGGGCGGATGGCAGCTTAAGGGCGCAAACGACTTCGGCGGCCAAGTTGAACCAGCGGGTGGTGCGGTCGAGGATGGCGCTGTCGGCGGTGGCGACGATCTCGCTCGACTGGATGAGGACGGGATCGGGGCGAGGCAGGAGCTGCGTTTCCCACGGCCAGGTGTGCTGGGCGGCGACGCCTCGCAGGATGGTCGCCAGGCGGCCGCTGTTGGAGACGGGGCTATCCAGAATCCAGCAGGCGCGGCTCACGGCCAAGCGTGCCAGGACGGCGCCGATCTGCTCGATGGCGGGGATGGTTTCATCCACCTTGCGGTAGGTGCCATGCACGCCGGCGATGTCGCGCAGACAGCCGTCCCGGCAGCGGAAGACCAAGCCGCCCGCGAGGGCGGTTTCGATGGTCATCAAGAGGTTGTAGCCGTCGATGAGCAAGCCTTGGCCGGCCAGATCGCGGCGGTCCACCTCGGCTGCCTTTCGGCGTTGTAGGGCGTCATCCGGGCAGGCGGCGCGGGCGACGGCCATGCGCTGTCGCGCGGTCAATTCGTGACGATCGCCGACTATTTTTAAGGCCGAGTTCTGGGCGTAGCCGCGGGTGAGCAGGAGGGAGAGGTCGGCCACGGCGGAAGCAAGCCGCGGCCAAGCGGCCGGGGCGAAGAGCCGTGCGTCCTCCGGATGTGGGCCGCGATGCTTTCGGGTATCGGGCACGGCGAAGGAAATTTTACCACGGAGGCACGGAGGCACGGAGACAGCGCTGCGCGAGAGCAGTAGAACAGTAGACAGTAGACAGTAGAGCAGTAGATCGCAAGTGAAGCAACTACAAAAAGATAGCACTGGAAATTGGTCAAAAATGAAAAAGAATCCTTAGCCCCCAGGGCGCGGTTCGAACTGTAATTGCACGTTTTGGCAGTCCATCGACAACCGCTTTAGGGAAGCGGATCTACGATCCGGCCGCCCCCAGAAATCGACATTTCCAGCTTGTTCTGGGGCGATTTGAGCCTCGGAATTCGCAGCGTCTTTGTTCGATCTTCACTGATCTTCGCGTATTGCAGGCGATTTTGAGGAAAAGCCAAAGGCAACCACGGAGGCACGGAGACACGGAGAAGACGGCGGAGCAGGAAGCGGTTGAACCGCGAAGCCGCGAAGGGCGCGAAGACAGACACGCCAAGTCGTGTGGGGCTGCGGCTCGTATCATTCGGTTTCATTCCCCGGGGTACTTCCTAATCTTGCTCTTACTCTTGCTCTTAATCCTGTTCCTAATCTTACTCTTGATCTTAATCTTAATCCTCCGCTTCTGCCCGGCCAGGACACCGCTGAGCCTCCTAAAGGATCGGGGAGAAGGAGCAAGATTAAGATTACGATTACGAAGAGGATTAAGAGCAGGATAAAGAGTTAGGATTAGGACCACGCGGTCAGGCCTCACGAAGCCACGGGAAAGACCCGTTCATTGGCGAGCACGTGCGCGGCGTAGGCGAGGCAGGCCTTGACATCCTCCGCGGTAAGATGCGGGTAGCTGCTCAAGACATCCGCTTCGCTCCAGCCATCGGCGAGCAGCTTGATCACAAGCTCGACGCTGATGCGCGTTCCCTTGACGACAGGTTTCCCGCAAAGCACGTGCGGCTTAAGCTCAATTCGATCTTCCCAAGTCATACCGGCACCGCCTTTACTGATGCCGTTCATTCTACCCGAGCCGATGCAAAGGCATAAGTTCGCTTTTCATCCTGTGCCAATTCCCCGCGAAGCCCGCTGCGGCCCGGCTTCAACGGGCGCTGAATCTGTCGAACGCGTCTAGGATCAATCGGCGTGTTACGCCTACGCCGCCGTGCGCTTCATCCTCATTGGCAACGCCTTGGAACGTGCCGAGAATGTACTCAACGTCCGCGCGGTCAATCCCGTAAAGGATGAAATAAGCGGCGTCGAGTTCTGCGCGCAGATTGTCTCGCTCATCTTCCTTCCACCGGTTGACCTTCGGCTTAAACCCAGTGTTCTCGGCCAGTGGAATCATGTCCTCCGATGTGCAGGTCAGTTTCAGCACGCGCTGAGCCACCCATTCTTCCACCGTTGTTTTGCGATCCCACGGGCACTTGTCGTCGTAACGCTCCGGGGCCAACGTCGGTAACTGTTCCACGATGAAGAAATTGAGGTGCAGTCCCCCCACCTTCTGGCGCGCGATGAAGTCATAGGCAAGAGAATTGAGATTGGCGAGAAGACAACACTGGCGCTTAGAGGTGATGTTGTCGGTAGTCTGAATGAACGGGGCCGAATTCATCAGCCCAACCCGTGGGACCATTGCGGCAATCATCGTGCGCTGGTTGGTGGCGCTGGTTACGTCTTTGTACGCAAGCAAAGCCGAGCGCTGCCCGATGAATTTCTCAACGTGCTCCTCAGCAATCCAGAACCGGGGCAACACGACAAACTCCGGGTTCTGGTGTTCCACAGGCGACGTTTCCTCAGTCTGGCCTTGCCGCATCCAGTTCCCGGCCTCGACGACTACGCCCGCGGCGCGGTGGTCAAACGCTTGGATCATCTTCGCCTCGTACAGCGGGAAATAAACCCGTTTACGCTTAATCCAGCGGTTGCCGTCCAGATTGAACCCATCGTCTTTCAACTCCTTGCCGGTCTTGAAAAGCTCCGCGTCGTTAGTTTGGTCGAACATGCGGACGAACTTCACACCCCAAGGGTTCCCCCCGGCGCGGCGGTGTTGGTCGACGAGGATCGGCACATTTCGGTAAACCTGTTTGGTCAACTCGGCGTCGCGCTTGCTGCGGAAGATCGGGCAGGTTCTCGTGTTCGGGTTGAGCAATTTCAGGTCTTTGTCCGTCAATTCAATTTGTCGTTCGGACTTTTTTAAGTCTTCGATCCTGTGTGCGAAAAAGACAAACTCGGCTGACGGGGTCTGCACGTTCAATCCACCCATCAGGAGGATACAAAACTTGAACGACCGGTGCAGGTCGGCGAATATGCCATCCTTGTTCTCAAAGTCGTATAGGCCGATTAGAGAGTTCTTCTCCATCAAATCGTTAAAGAAATGTTTTGTTGTGTCGTCGGTTGCGATTCCACTTGGCACAAGCAACCCCGCCCGGCCCGTTGGCGCCACGATCTTGCGCGCCAGCTCCGCAAAAAGCATATAAGTATTGACGTCGCCCTTGCCGGTAAGTGGAAAACCTGCGGCCTCGCTGCGCACGTAAGCGAGCGTGTTTTCAGCGGTGGATTGTGCGAGCTTGTAGCGCCGCCACAGCTCCGGCCGGTTTCGTTCGACGGCGGCGATGAGTTTCCGTCGATCGGCTGCATTGACGGCGGTTGCGATCTCGGGGGCACCGAACGAAAAGAATTCGCGTTCCTGCAACTTCATTCGCTCCCACGGCGGGTTCCCGATCACCACGTCAAAGCCCTTTGCGGGGCGGTCGAACACCTCGGGAAACGCGTGTTGCCAGGTAAACGCCTTCGGATGAACGCTCGGATCGCGGATCAGGCTGTTGCCGTTGACGATGTTCTTCGACAGGTCGGCCAGCGTGCGGCCCTTGCGGGCCGAGCGGATCCAGAGGGCCAGTTGTGTGATTTCCACAGACTCGGCGGATAGGTCAACACCATGGATGTTGTCTCTGAGGACGTAGTCGGGGTATTGCCGTTGCAGTGAATCGGCTTCCTCCGCTAAGCCCGCTTTGCGCATGGCGCGAACGATGTCCTCGTAGGTTTCCTCAAGCCTCTCGTACGCGGCGATCAGGAACGCGCCGCTGCCGCACGCCGGGTCGCAGACCTTGATTTTGCGAAGTTCAGCCACGCGCTGGGCAAGATCGGGCAAGGGGTCCACTCGCTGCTGGATCAGCGCGCCCAGGGTGTTCTCGACGATCAGCCGCGTGAACGCCGGCGGCGTGTAGTAGATGCCAAAGCGCTTGCGCTCGGCGCTCTTGGGCATGAAAGGTTGACCATCGTCGGCGGTTTGTTTTCCAAAAAGGCCGACGACGCGCAGCTTCTCCAGTTCGGTGACGCTGCGCTCAAAGAGATGTCCAAGCACGTCAACATTGACCTCGTCGCGGAAGTCGTAGCTGCCGATGTTCTTGAACACGTCCGCCCAACGGTCCTCAAGGTCCAACTCGTCCACGGCCGGATCGTGGCGGAACAGGCCGCCGTTGTAACCCGTCGGCAGGTCGAGGTCGGGATGTCCCTTGTCAATGGCGTGGAAGGCGTCAAGGAAATTGCGCCATCGCGGATTCGTGGCGCGAGCCAGGGGCGGCACGCTCTTCCACGTGCGCTCGATCAATTTCTCGGGAAGCAGGCCGCGGTCCTCGCAAAACGCCATGAAAATCACGCGGTCGAGGAGGCGTTGTGCCGCCGAGATCGCCTGGTCTTGCGGCATCTTCAAGCGGTCCATCAGCAGCTCAATCAAGGCGCGGCGCTGCTCACTGTAATAGTCGTATAGCTGGTCACCCACCTCGCGCTGACGGCCCTGGCTGCGCTGCAATAGCGAATCGGCGCGCGGGGCCTGCAGTTTGTTGCCAAGCAATCCATGACGCTCAAATAGGTAATAGAATTGCCGGAAACGAGCAGGGTCGCGGAAGTCGCTGACGGTGAATTCTTCGTATGCGCGAGCCGGAACATCACGGTGATACAGACGAATGGTGAGGTAGTTGCTGACGATGCCCCATTTCGTCTGCGGCAACTGGTTGAGGTAATCCCAACACTGTTGCACCGGAGTACGGCCGTTGAATTTATCGTGGTCCAGATCAGTGTTGGCGTCCTTTAACTCGATTATCGCCACCGGTGGCGTGTCGGGCGTGCTTGGAAACCAGCCGAGCGCACCGTCGGCGGTCTGTCTCCCCGGCACGGGGTAATTTCTTTGGCGGTAGTAATCTGTTGGGCATTGATAGAATGAACGGTAGCCAAGGGCCTCGCCGAAAACCCTTTCCAGAAATTCGGCGTCAATAGCGGTTTCCTTTTGATCGTGGGCGCCCCTTTCCAGAAAGTCCGCCCAATCCAAAAGCTTTTGATGTGCACGTTCCTGATCGGCGCCGCGCAGCATCGGTTTTTCCGCTTCTTCCGCCAGGAGTCTGGGGAGGAAAAGGTTGGGATGACGCCGCTTGATGGCGTCGAGGAACAACAAGGGTGTGTGAGAGGCGGGCCGCATTGCCATGAATTGCCCTTTGCCGTTGCGCGCCGGTGGCTGGCCCATTCACGCCGCCAAGCGCCCGGCAGGCTCGGGCATAGGATAACGGATTGCGGGGGCGGGGAAAGACGCTACGCGAGAAAGGAGAAAGTAGAGAGTAGAAAGGAGAGCCGCGCTGCGCGAGCCCTCACCCTTGGCACGCTCCGCGAGAAAGGAGAGTCGCGCTGCGCGAGCCCTCACCCTTGGCGAGCTGCGCTAGAAAGTGGAGCTGGAGAACAGTAGATCAGTAGAGCAAGCGGACCCTCACCCTTGGCCCTCTCCCGCAGTAACAGGCGAGGGGAGAGAGAAGGAGACAGGAAGAGAAGCAAGCGGGTGGACCGGCGGTTTCTGTTCTCCGCGAGGAGTCCGCGGGCTGCCGCCCGCGGCTATCAAGAATAAGGCGCGCGAGGGGCGTTGCTACGGGGTTTCGCCCTACGGGGGAATCGGATGATCCACCGATTTAACCGGCTCTGGTCGAACCCTAACTTTGTCGCCTAAAGCGTTGCACCTTGCGCGCAAGGAGGTCGTCGTGCCGACATCTGCGTCGCGGTCTGCGCCGTCATTTCTGCCGCAAACTGCGCTTAATGAACTGGTTGCGCTGCTGCGCAGCCAGGGGTATACCGTGATCGCCCCCACCGTCGAGGCGGGAGTCATTACCTATGCGCCGATCACGACGGGGCAGCAAATCGCGCGCGGGCTCATCGACTATCAGGATGGAGGATCGTATCGGCTGTCGGCGACGGAGGAGCCGGAACTGCAATTCCAATATGTGGTCGGGGCGAATGGGCCGAAGCGATTTTTATTTCCGCCGACGCAGCGGCTGTACGAATTCCGGGCGGAAAAGGGTGGATTTGTGCAGGAGGGGGGTCCGCCGCCGGCGCCCAAGCTGGCGTTTTTGGGCGTGCGTCCGTGCGATCTGGCGGCGATGCGCGTGCAGGACCGCGTCTTTTCGGAGGAAGAGGGGCGCACCGCGGGGTGTCTGGCGGGAGCGTTCTATACGGAGGCGCGGCGGCAGGCGATGGTGATCGCGGTGAACTGCACGCGGCCGTCGGGGACCTGCTTCTGCGCATCGATGGGGACGGGGCCGGAGGCGAGCGAGGGATTCGATCTGGCGCTCACGGAACAGCGGGGCGGGTTCGTCGTGACCGTGGGGTCGGAGAAGGGGGGCAAGCTGCTGGAAGGTCTGCCCGGGCGCAAGGCGTCGGCGGCGGAGCAGGAGTTGGCGGAGCTGAAGCTGGCGCGGGCGCGCGAGCACATGGGCCGGCATCTGGACAGGTCGGGGCTGAAGGAGGTGCTGGATCGCGCGGTGGATCACCCACGATGGGATGAGGTGGCCCAGCGGTGCCTGTCGTGCGGGAACTGCACGATGGTGTGCCCGACGTGCTTCTGTTCGACAGTGTCGGATTCCTCGACGTTGGACCAGGGGCCGGTGACGCGGACGCGGTATTGGGAGTCGTGTTTCACGCATCAGTTCAGTTACACGACGGCGGGGCCGGTACGCAACACGATTCGCGGGCGATATCGGCATTGGCTGCGTCACAAGTTGTGCACGTGGTTCGACCAGTTTGGATGCAGCGGGTGCGTGGGATGCGGGCGGTGCATCACGTGGTGCCCGGTGGGGATCGACCTGACGGTGGAGGCGCAGCAGATTCGCCAGTCACAGCCGCCGGAGGACGGTGGGAACTCAACGCGGGAGAAGCAAGCATGAGCGGGGCAGCAACACAGTCGCAGCGGCGGACGACGGCCGGGAACGGACGGGACCTGTGGGTGCCGGCGCCGGCGCGCATCGTGGCCCTCAAGGACGAGAACTTCAACACCAAGACGTTCACGATGGAGTTCACCGATGAGCGTCTGCGCGCGGAGTATCGGTTTGAGCCTGGGCAGTTCAACATGGTGTACGTGCCGAAGATCGGAGAGGCGGCGATTTCGATTTCGTCGGATCCTCACCGGCCGCAGCAGATGGGACACACCATCCGATTGGTGGGGACGGTGACGCGGGCCATGGGGCGGATGAAGGTGGGTGACGTGGTGGGTCTGCGCGGTCCGTTCGGCACCGGCTGGCCCATGCAGCGGCTGGACGGGCACGACGTGGTGATCATGGGCGGAGGGATCGGACTGGCGCCGCTGCGGCCGGTGATTTACTGGCTGCTGCAACACCGCAAACGTTGCGGCCGGGTGGTGCTGTTCTACGGATGCCGGTTCCCGGAGGACCGCTTGTTCGCGGAGGAATTGCAGGGGTGGGAAAAGGGCGGGGAGCTGGACGTGCTGGTGACGGTGGACAACGCCACCGCGGGATGGGCCGGTCCGGTGGGCGTGGTCACGCAATTGCTGCGGCGGGTGAAGGTGACGGGGGAGCGGACCATCGTGCTGGTGTGCGGACCGCGGATTCTCAACCGCGTGGCGTCGTGGAATTTTTTGCAACTGCACGTGCCGGCGGAGCAGGTGTACGTGAGCCTGGAGCGGAATATGAACTGCGGATTCGGGCTGTGCGGACACTGCCAGTACGGCTCGAAGTTCGTCTGCCGGGACGGACCGGTGTTTTGTTACGCGGACATCGCCAACATTTTTGCCAAGGAGGAGGTCTGACATGGCAGCTCCCTCGATCACACCACCGCCGCCGGACACCAAGCCCCGGCTGGCGGTGTACAAGTTCTCCTCCTGCGACGGGTGCCAGTTGTCGCTGCTGAACCTGGAGGAGCAGTTGTTGTCGCTGGTGTCGGCGGTGGAGATCGCGTATTTCCTGGAGGCTCGGCGGCGCGTGCTGCCGCCACCGTACGACGTGGGGCTGGTGGAAGGCTCGATCTCCACGCCGGAAGAGGAGCATCGCATCCGGCAGGCGCGGCGGGACTGCAAGTTTCTCGTGGCCATCGGGGCGTGCGCGACTTCGGGGGGAATCCAGGCCCTGCGCAACTGGGCGAACCTGACCGAGTACATGGGGGCGGTTTATCCTTCGCCGCAATACATCAAATCGCTGGAGACGGCCACGCCGATCGCCTCGCACGTCTTCGTGGACTTCGAGCTGCGCGGCTGCCCGGTCAACCCGATCCATTTGCTGGAATTGATTTCGGCGATGCTGGCCGGGCGCAAACCCAACATCCCCACCTACTCGCTGTGCATACAGTGCAAACGACTGGGCTACCCGTGCGTGATGGTCGCGGGCGGACAGCCGTGCCTGGGACCGATCACGCAGGCGGGCTGCGGGGCGCTGTGTCCGGGGTGCCATCGGGCCTGCTACGGCTGCTTTGGGCCGATGGAACAACCCAACATGCCGCCGCTGTCGCGACGGCTGGAGTCGCTGGGGCTGTCGGCGCGCGACGTGAAGCGCCGGCTGCGGTCGTTCAACGGCTATCTCGAACCGTTCAAGCAAACGAGTGACCACTATGAGCAACTCGAGCAACACCGGCAGTGGTAGCCCGGATACGCGGACGATTCGCGTGGGGGCGCTGGCCCGCGTGGAAGGCGAGGGGGCGCTGCATCTGGAAATGCGGGACGGCCGCTGCGAGCAGGCTCGGCTGGACATCTATGAACCGCCGCGGTTCTTCGAGGCGTTGCTGCGCGGGCGGGATTTTCGCGAAGTGCCGGACATCACGGCGCGCATCTGCGGCATCTGCCCCGTCGCCTACCAGATGGGGTCGTGCCACGCCCTGGAAAAGGCGCTGGGGGTGTTCCGCGACGTCGATCCAGCCATTCGAGCCCTGCGGAATTTGATCTACTGCGGCGAATGGATCGAGAGCCACGTGCTGCACATGTTCCTGCTGCATCTGCCCGATTTCCTGGGGTACGAATCGGCGATCAGCATGGTGGCGGATCACGGCCCGGTGGTGAAACAGGCCCTGAGCCTCAAGAAGCTGGGCAATGACATCGTGACGCTGGTGGGGGGCCGGGCGGTGCATCCGGTGAACGTGTGCGTCGGCGGGTTCTATCGCGCCCCGGACCCGGAAGCCGCCGCGGCCCTGGTGCCCCAAGTGAAACAGGCCATCGATGACATGGCCGGCTTGACGCTCTTCCTGGCCGAAAAACTCACCTATCCCAAGCTCGAACGCGATTACGAGTTTGTCGCCCTCTGTCCCGAAGACGAATATCCGATGAACCTCGGACGCATCTGGTCCAACAAGGGCCTGAACGTCGATCAGGAGGAATTCGGCAACGCCATCGTGGAAAAACAGGTGGAACATTCCACGGCCCTGCACGCCATGATCAAAGGACGAGGTCCGTACGTGGTCGGGCCGCTGGCGCGGTTGAATCTCAATCATGAAAAACTTCACCCGCGCGCCGCCGAATTGCTTCCCAAGGTCTGCCAGGGTGTGAAGCAGGAATTGCCGTGGCGGAACAACTTTCTGTCGCTGCCGGCGCGGGCCCTGGAAACGGTGCACGCGTTGGCGCTGGCGCATGATATCCTGGCCGGCTACACGCCGCCGCCGCGCTGCGCCATTCCCTTGGCCCCGCGGGCGGGAAGCGGCGGACATGGAACCGAAGCGCCGCGCGGCATCTGCTGGCACCATTATTCCACCGCCGCGGATGGCACCATCCTCTCGGCGCGCATCGTCCCGCCAACGTCGCAAAACCAGTCGTCCATTGAACAGGACCTTGCGGCCTTGGCTCCAACGCTATCCGCGCTGCCGGATGAACAGGCGGCCCTGCGCTGCGAACACCTGATCCGCAACTATGACCCGTGCATCTCGTGCTCGGTGCACTTTCTCAAATTCTCTCGCACCGCCGTCGGCTCCGCGGCCGGCGCAGGGCGGGAAGAAGGGAGCAGCGGTGGGGACGCTTGCGCCCATTCTGCTGGCAGCGTGCGGTAACCCTTTAGCCTGCGATGACGCGTTCGGTCCGCTGGTGGCGCGGCGAGTTGCCCAGGCGGCCGTGCCGCAATTGGAGGTCGTCGATCTGGCCCTCAATCCCGCCGGATTGCTGCATTGCATTCAAGGACGCCGGGCTTTGATCGTCGTCGACGCCGCCGTGGTGCCGGATGTCGCGCCCGGAAAGGTGCTCGATCTGGATTACCGCTCCGCCCAGCGGCCCCAGCTTCTGTCCGATCGGACATGGTCCACGCACGGCCTGGGACTTTCGTCGCAACTGGCCATGGCCGAATCCCTGGGCTGGCTGCCGCCCAACGTGCGCTTGATCGTGCTGACAGTGCAGACACCGGCGCTGGGCTTGCCGCTCTCTGCGCAAGCCGCCGCCGCCGTCCCTCGGGCGGTCGAAACGATTCTTGCGTGGGTGCAACGGTGGCGGGACGATTCCCTTGCCCCCGATCCCGGCCCTTCCGATCCAGGCTTGCCGGGCAACACAGAGGAGAATCATGTTCAACGCATCGAAAGTTGACGTATGGGTGGCGACGGTTTCCGACCAGCCAGGCGCACTGCGTGAAAAGCTCGAAGGGCTGGCCAAGGCCGGGGCGGACCTGGACTTTCTGCTGGCCCGGCGCACCCCGGAGAAACCGGGCGAAGGCATCGTGTTCGTGGCTCAACTGAGCGGCGACGCCCAAATCCGCGCCGCCAAGCAACTGGGTTTCCAGCAAAGCAGCGAGCTGCATTGCGTCCGGGTCACAGGCTCGGATGAGCCGGGATCGGGGTACCTGGTGACTCGCGCGATCGCCGCTCAGGGCCTGAACCTGCGTGGCGTGTCGGCCTCGGCCGTCGAGCGGCAATTCGTGATGTACCTGGCTTTCGACACCGCCGCCGATGCCGACCGCGCCGTGCGCACGCTGCAGCGCCCGATTTGATTGGCCCCGGGTGCCTTTCCCTTTCAAAGATTGTTGAAACGGAGGCTGGGCCGCTGCCGAGTCCGCCGCATGAGCAGCATGCCGCCGGCCAAACCGAGCAGCCCCAGGCTTGCCGGCTCGGGTACGGGCGACCATTCGACAGCGAAGGTGCCGGTCACGTCGTTAAACGTGCCGTCAGCCGTGCCGTATACGTTGCCCGCGGGGTCGATGGTGTAGGCACACGAGTCATACCACGCGCCGCCTGGCGTCGCCGGCAGGAGCAACTGGAGGTCTACGGCCGAATCGGGCGTGCCGGACCAGAGGAGGGCGTGGTTGTTGCTGTCCGTCCCGCTGCCATAGCCGTAGCCGACCTGTTGGGTGCCGTTGGTGCCGTTGGCCTCCGAATCGGTGAACCCGGTGAGGTTGGTCGGGTTCAGGTCGACGGCCGAACCGGGCGTGCCGGACCAGAGAAGGGCATGTGCGTTGACGCCCGTCGCGCTGCCCGAGCCGTAGCCGACCTGCTGGGTGCCGCTGATGCCGTAGGCCGCCGAGGACCATGTCCCGGTCAGGTTGGTCGGGTTCAGGTCGACGGCCGACGCGGCCGTGCCGGTCCAGAGAAGGGCGTGGTCGTCGCCCCAGCCGACCTGCTGGGTGCCGTCGGTGCCGTAGGCCTTCGAGTCGGGAAACCCGGTCGGGTTCAGGTCGACGGCCGACGCGGCGTTGCCGGTCCAGAGCAGGGCGTGGTACTGAATACTGGTTGCGGTGCCCCAGGCGTAGCCGACCTGATGGGTCCCGTCGGTGCCGTAGGCCTCCGACTCCATAAACCCGGTCGGGTTCAGGTCGACGGCCGACCCGGCCGTGCCGGCCCAGAGCAGGGCGTGGCCGTTGCCCCAGCCGACCTGCTGGGCGCCATTGGTGCCGTCGGCGAACGAGGCGGTGAACCCGGCCGGGTTCAGGTCGACGGCCGACCCGGCCGGGCCGGACCAGAGCACGGCGTGGTCATAGCCGCCCGTCGCGGTGTCGTTGCCGTAGCCGACGACTTGGCCGGCGGCGGCTGTTTGCGGGTTGCCACTCGCGGTTACCGACGCGAAGCCGCTCGGCAGGGTCAGCGGGTAAAGCACGGTGCCTGTGTAGCTGGCCGCCCGTGCCGATGGGGCGGCAATCCCCAGCAGCGCGAACACAGCCGCGGCGATAACGGTTTTGAAAAAATTGCCAGAGGCGAAAGTCGATTGCATAAGTTCTTCCCCTTTCCGTCTACTGAACCTCCAACGCTAAAAGTTTTTGCAGTGCAGGCTTGTCCGTTGCCGCCTGCGGGCGAGCAGGCCCACGCCGGCGATCACCAGGAGCGATACCGCCGTGGGCTCAGGCACGGTGACGCCGTGCCAGGTGCCCGGATCGTCAGAAACAGACCCATAATCTCCTGCGAAATTTGGAGTCGTCTCGGAGAAATCGGCACCCGGAATGAAACCATAAGGGCTCTCCCAGTTACTCTGCATCTGGGTGTTGGGAGGAGAAGTGTAAGCTCCGACGAACCATTGAACGATGTTGCCTGACGCATCGGTAGCTAGGCTTACGCTGAGATCTGGTTTTGCCAAACCGTTATTAATGTTATTTAAGGTCAGACCACTGCCGTCGGTAAAATTGTACGACGTGACCGTGGAGGTGATGTCCGTAAAAGGCAAATTGTCGAGCGCATTCCCCGACAGTGTTGTAGTAAACACAACGGACAAGGCATAAGGTCCACCGCTCTTGTAGGTTCCGCCAAGTTGGTTGTAATTGTTCCCCGTATAGGTATAGGCCGTGTCAGCGACAGCGGAGGGCGTCAGGCTGACAGCCATCAACACGCTTGCTGTGAGTAACACGATTCTTACCGTCTTTGTGCCCAACCCGTGCGCGTTGCGCAGATTATTGACGTTTATCATGGACTCTCTCCTCCGAAGGGCCAGCGCCGTGATGGATATGCCATGTAATTTGAACCCACGCATTTGCCTTCCCCTCTGTGGGTATGATTTGATTTCGCCGTCGGGCTACCCACGTGAAACCCAGCCGGCGGACCGAGCAGGCAGCGGCTGCTCAGCGCTGTCCAGAGCGCCGGCGGCGGGCGAGGAGGCCGAGGCCGGCGAGGGCAACCAGGGAGAAAGATGCCGGCTCGGGAACCACGGCAACGTCGGTCGGGCTAACCAACCCCGTGACCAGGGAGGCGTTCACCGTCACTCCCGACGTGGTGTATTCGGCAATCGTGCCCATGGGAGTATTGCTGTTGTTCACGACAAACAGGTCCGGTCCAAATACGGCAATGCCCCACGGGTAAGACAACAGCGAAACCAGGGAGGCGTTCACCGTCCCTCCCGACGTGGTGTATTCGCCAATCGTGTTGCCGCCGCCGTTCACGACAAACAGGTCCGATCCAGACACGGCAATGCCCTCCGGGCCCCACAACCCCGACACCAGGGAGGCGCTCACCGTAACTCCCGATGTGGTGTATTTGCCAATCGTGTTGCCGTAGGGGTACGTGACAAACAGGTCCGATCCAGACACGGCAATGTCGGACGGGCCAGTCAAGCCGGAAACCAGGGAGGGATTCGACGAAGCTATCGTCCCAGGAGTGGCTCCCAAGGTGTATTCGCCAATCGAACCGGCGCCAGTCGTACCGCCGCCGCTGTTCACGACGAACAGGTCCGATCCGGACACGGCAATGCCGGCCGGGGAAGACAACCCCGAGACCAGGGAGGGGTTCACCGTGGCGCCCGACGTGGCGTTGTATTCGGCAATCGTGCCAGCATAGCTCGTGACAAACAGGTCCGATCCAGACACGGCAATGCCGTACGGCTCAACCAACCCCGAAACCAGGGAGGCCCACACGGTGGACCCATCAAGGTTGTATTTGCCAATCGCGGCGCCCGTGCCGTTGCCGTAGCCGTAGTTCACGACAAAGATTTGCCCGTGCGCGGTTACCGGCATGAGAGCCGCTCCCGCCGATAGGGCCAACGCCATGATGGATATGACGCGTAATTTGGACCGACGCATGTGACCTCCCTTTTTGTGGGTATGATTTGATTTCGCCGTCGAGCTACCCACGTGAAACCCAGCCGGCGAAGGAAGCGGTCGCCAAGGATCGATGCGCCATTAGCATTTTTGGGATTCGCTCGCGTCCCGGATTCATTTCCCGCCCCTAGTTGTCACCGGTCCCGTTTCTCGGAGCGGCTGGACCCGACATGCTTCAAACCCTTACTGCCATGTTCGATCGTCTCTACACCTGGAGCGTTGGCGACATCAAGGAAAAAGCGGGCGTTTTCCGGCGAAGGACCGATAATATTTGCGAATTTTTTGATTCGGCCGTTAAAGGATTTGGAGGCGCGAAGAATCAATACAATCAGCCCGCAAAAAGAACCTATTTTGGTATCTATATGCGATCTGATGGCTGGCTCTAGGCGAAAGCGAAGGCAGAACCGCGCGGTGTGATGTCGCAAAGCGGTAAGGGGATGCCGTAATGCGGGAGTTGAAACTGGATAATCTGACTCATCCGTCATCTTCAATCGATACAACAGATAATGCGCGCAGCCGTTCAGTCCACCTGACATGGCTGATGAAGGATCGGGAAAGGGAGTTCGGCTTAGTTCAGTTCAACAGGAGCGGGGGCGAGGCAACGCGCTATGGCAGGGAAAGCTCGGCCGAGCGGACAATGGCGGAGGCTTGCGTGGCGATGATCCAGCCGCCGCCGATGCCGACCGCGCCATGCGCACCCTCCAGCGCCCGATCTGAGTGGCTGCGGGTGTCCGCGATGTGAACTGCATTACCCTTTGGCGAGCGTTGCCCAAGAGTGATTCCGAGCACGGTGCCCACGCCTTTGCCTGGAGCGCGCCGGCTTCGCCGATAGCGTCTCATCAACAAGTACTTGCGTCTGCATGGGTGCATGTGCGCGAACTGGCCGGCTGGAGCACGCCGATTGCAGGTTCATTTTGTTGGCGGAGTTGCGGGGCGCTCAGCTGCGAGCCTTGAGGCGTTTCGACAAAGCTTGGACGAGTCGTGTGATGACCCTGTCCCAATTTCCGCGGGATTGCTGGCGGAATAGTCGCATCGTCGGATACCACGGGCTGTCGTCTCGATCCAGCATCCAGCGCCAATCGGGCAGGAAGGGGAGCAGTAACCAGATGGGTTTGCCCATCGCGGCCGCAAGATGAGCGACCGAAGTATCGACGGAAATAATCAAATCCAAATGGGCGACGAGGGCGGCGGTGTCGGCAAAATCTTGAAGTTCGCCGCTCCAGTCGATGATCGACATGCCCGCCGGCGGATGGGCCGTCTGCTCGGCTGCCTGGGCTTTCTGGAGGCTGTAGAAGCAAACGCCGGACACCGTGCCCAGGGGCGCCAGTTGACACAGTGCGATGGAGCGATGTCGATCGTTTTTGTGCGACGGGTTTCCGGCCCAGACCAGACCGACTTTGAGCCCAGGGGGCTGCTGCTCCAGCCGGTGCCGCCACGCTTTGGCTAGTTCCGGGTCGGGAAGCAGCGGCTGATTTTGCGCCGGAATGTTCCGCAGGTTCGTGCCGAACAAGCGCGGCAGGCTCGGCAGGGGGCACCGCACATCGAACGGCGGGAGCGGTTGGCCGGCAGCCAGCCATCGTTCCACGCCGGGCAATTGCCGCAACAGGGGGATCAATTCCTTGGGCGATTGAACCAGCACGCGGCCGCCGCGCTGTATGACCAGCGGCACGTAGCGGATGAACTGAATCGTGTCGCCAAGCCCTTGTTCGGCCTGCAGGAGGATCGTGCGCCCGCTCAGATCGCCGCCATCCCAAAGAGGCCCAGACGATGCGCGACCGGGCAACAGCTTGCCGTGGACTTTCAATCGCCATTCGTACTCCTGCCAACCCGGCTCGAATTCGCAGCGCAGTAGCAGAATCAGGGCAAGATTGCGGTGGGCATCGGCATAGTCGGGGCTGAAGGCGATGGCTTGGCGATAGGCGGCGACGGCCTGGTCGAGTTGGCCCTTGTCACTGAGGGCATTGCCAAGGTTGCTGTGGGCTTCGGCGTAATCGGGCCTGAGTGCGATGGCCTGGCGGCAAGCGGCGATGGCCGGGTCGGGCTCGCCCTTGTCCCTCAAGGCATTGCCAAGATTACTATGGGCCTCGGGGTAGTTGGGCTTGATGGCGATCGCCTGGCGGTAGGCCGCAATCGCCTCGTCGAGTCGTCCCTTGCCTACCAGGGCAATGCCCAGATTGCTGTGGGCTTCGGGAAAGTTGGGTCTCAGTGCGATCGCCTTCCGATAGGCGGCGATCGCTTCATCGAGTCGCCCCTTGCCTGTCAGAGCAGTGCCCAGATTGTAAAAAGTTTCGGGATCGTTGGGCCTCAGCGCGATGGCCTGTCGATAGGCGACGACGGCTTCATCAAGGTTCCCCTTTTCGTTCAGGGCAATCCCGAGATTGCCGTACGCTTGCGGGAAATTGGGCCTCATGGCGATGGCCTGCCGATAGGCGGCGATCGCTTCATCGATCTGCCCCTTGACCCTCAGAACAATCCCGAGGTTGTAGTGGGCATCGGGAAAGCCGGGCTTTAGGGCGATGGCCTGTCGGTAGGCGGCGATCGCTTCTTCGACTTGTCCCTTCTCCGTCAGCGCGATGCCCAGGTTGTAATAGGCTTCGGGGTAATTGGCCTTCAGGGCGATGGCTCGGCGACAGGCTGCGATGGCCTCATCGAATTGGCCATTTTCTCTCAGGGCATTGCCAAGATTGTTGTGAGCGTCGGCGTAGTCGGGCCTGACCGCGATGGCGCGACGGAAGAGATCCAATGCAAGATCCCTGCGTCCCCCTTGCTGGGCCAAAACGGCCAGCCGTTGCATCGCACCCACGTGCTGGGGTTGCTGAACCAGGATTTGCCGATAAATCTGCTCGGCATCACCGAGCCGCCCCGCCTGGTGGTGCTGCATTGCCAACTCAAAGGATTGTTGGATCGTCAGCCGGGCCATCGGTTCGGCAGTTTTACAGCGTCGGTTGCCTTTCCAGACAATCGGATTGTAAGCGATGCGCGCGCCGCACCGCTACCCTAACGGTGCCGGCTGCGGTCCCGACGCGCCGGGGGAAGGCGGCAATTTCTTTTATGATGCCGATATGTGGAGGCTGGCCCGATGGCGGCTGCGGGCCAGCAGGCCGACGCCGGCGAGGCCAACCAGGGAGAAAGATGTCGGCTCGGGGACGGCGGTGAGGCCAATATCTGTCACGGCCAAATCGCCGAGCGGCACGCTGGAGTCGGTGAAACTCGAGAAATCGAAGTTCAGGTACGGATCATTCGCGCCGGCGGTGAAGCTCAATTGAACATCGAAAGCCGTCGTGAATTCATCCTGGACCGCGGGCAACACGCCGGTGACGGTGATGCCTGTGCCGTCGTTGGCGGCGATGAACGCTTCAACGTCGGCCAGGACCGAAGCATTGCTGGCCGGGTCTAGGCCGGTTGCGGTGTTGGTGAATTTGAGCACCACGACCCCCGTGTCGCCTTGCTGGACTCCGCCGAATTGGAAATATCCCGTCGTCGCCGGCGCCGAAAGATGATAGGGGACCGGAATATATTTCCCAGGGCCGCCAGTGGTAAACAGCCCTCCACCGGGTGCTCCCCCGCCGACATTGGTGACTCCGGGCGGTGGGACCGAGGTGATCGCCAGCGCCGGTAGGGGCGACCACTCAACAGCGAATTGGCCCGTCACGCCGTTGAGCGTGCCGTAAGCCGTGCCGTATACGTTGCCCGCAGCGTCGATGGTGTAGGCGTACGAATCCGTCCATGTCCCGGCCGTCGGCAGGAGCAACTGGAGCTCGACGGCCGACCCGGGCGTGCCGGACCAGAGAACGGCTTGAGCGGGGAAACCCGACAAGTCGGCATAGGCCTCGCCGACCTGTTGGGTTCCGTTAGTGCCGAAGGCCATCGAGTAGTCGAACCCGCTCAGGTTCGTCGGGTGAAGGTCGATGGCCGACTTGGCGGTCCCGGACCAGAGCATCGCGTGGCCGTCGCCATCCCCGACCTGCTGGGCGCCATTGGTGCCGTAGGCCGACGAACCGCTGAACCCGGTCGGGTTCAGGTCGACGGCCGACCCAGCCGTGCCGGACCAGAGAAGGGCGTGCACGTTATTGCCCGTCCCGCTGCCCAAGCCGTAGCCGACCTGGTGGGTGCCATCGGTGCCGCAGGCGTACGAATCGGTGATCCAGTTCGGGTTCAGGTCGACGGCCGAATCGGCCGTGCTGGACCAGAGCAGAGCGTGTGAGTGGCCACTCGTCGCGCCGCTACCGGAACCGAGGCCGACCTGCTGTGTGCCGTTGGTGGCGATGGCTAACGAGGAGTCGAACCCGCTCAGGTTGGTCGGGTTCAGGTCGACGGCCGAATCAGCCGTGCCGGACCAGAGAACGGCGTGGTCGATTCTGCCGGCCGTCGGGCCTGGCTCGGCCGACGCGAAGCCGACCTGTTGAGTGCCGTTCGTGCCGCGGGCCTCCGAGTGCAAGGCCCAGGACGGGTTGAGGTCGACGAACGAGCTGGGCGGGCCGGACCAGAGAAGTGCATGGTCATTAACACCCTCGCTGCCATAGCCGAATCCGTAGCCGACGACCTGACCGCCGGCGGCTGGTTCCGGGTAGTCATACGAGAAGCCGCCGTACGCAATGCCGCTCGGCAGGGTCAGCGGGTAAAGCACGGTGCCGGTGTAGCTGGCCGCCCTTGCCGAGGGCGCGGCAATCCCCAGCAGTGCCACCACGGCGGCGATAGCAGCTTTGAGACAACGGCCAGAGGCGAAAGTCGATTGCATAAGTTCTTCCCCTTTCCGTCTACTGAACCTCGAAGGTTAAAAGTTGTTGGAGTGGAGGCTGGCCCGTTGTCGCCGGCGGGCGAGCAGGCCGACGCCGGTGAGGGCAAGCAGTGAGAAAGATGCCGGCTCGGGGACGGCTTGGAAATCGCCCAGCACAATCTCATTGGCAAACTGCCCGTTGCCGCCGTAGAAGACCTCGAACGATCCGTGCCCGTCGGTCGTGGCGAGGCGGCTGCCATCGGCGACGTTTAGAAATGACCCGCTCAAAGTGTCGCCGCCGGCGACTTCCAATACGGTGAACGCATCGGTGCTCAATGGCACGAAGCCGCCTGTGAGGGTGATTTGCAGATTGCCCGCCAGCGCCATGTTTCCAACAATCGACAGAGAGTCGTAATCCGTGCCCTGGTTTGTGCCGCCGATGTTGAAGGCCAGGGTCGAGGGATCGGAGGAAAGGATCACGTTGCCGTTGATCGTGCCGGAGCCGGTCAGTTTGCCGTCTCCAACGTTTAGGGCGATGTCCGTCAGGATCGTGCCGTTGTGGACCGCCAGCGTGCCGTGATTGATGAACTTCGTGTAGCTGGTGATGTGAACGGAACCGCCGTTGGTGGCTTCAAGCGTTCCGTTATTCGTGAAGTTGTCCACGTAGATGTCAACGCCGGTGGAGCTGACGTCAGAGTTGACCGTTCCGTTGTTGACGAGCGTGTCGCCGATAGTGCCGTCGTAAAAGTTGTTGCCGCCGTGAACGATGGTGTTCGGCCCGAGGGTAAGGGTTTGCGGACCGCCGGAGTTGGGACCGCTGGGGTAGATTTCGCCGTAGCCGTTGGTCGTGATGTTCAAATTGTCCCAGGTCTGGCTGGCGCCGTCGGCGCAGAGAAAGTAGCCTCCGACCAGGTCCACGTTGTGGTTGGCCACGGCCAGTCCATTTTGGACCCACATTCCGCCCTCGCCGGTGACCTGCAAATCTCCGCCGATGATCGTGACGCCGTTGAGGGTGCCGAGCTGAACGGAGAAGTTGCCGCCGCTGACATCGATCGTGCCCTTGGCGATCGTGCCGCCGCTGAGGCAACAGGGTCCACCGAAGGCGCCGGGGTTGAAGGTGGCGTTGGTATTGTCCAGATTGCCGGAGATGGAGACGATGCTGGAGGAGTCGACGGTGATCGTTCCCATCGCCGCCGTGGTAAAGGATCCGCCCAGGTCAACCTCGCCAAAGTTGACGGCGCTGATGGTGCCCTTGTTAACCCAGGTGCCGTCGAAGCTGACGCTGCCGTTGTCGGCCTTGATGGTGGCGCCGGGGCTGTTGATACAAGGACCGGGGGAGGAGTCGGCCATGCTCCGCAATGCGACCGAGGGAGTTATGAAGACGTTGCTGATGTAAAGGGAACCGCCGTTGGTGGCTTCGACAAGTCCGTTGTTCGTGAAGTTGTTGAGGTTGATGGTTAGGCCGTATTGGCTGTTGTCGGCGTTGATGGTGCCGTTGTTGATCAGCGCGTCGCTGCCGTTGTAGCTGTAAAACTGAATTCCGCCGTGAACGGTGGTGTTTGGCCCCAGGGTGAGGGTCTGGGGGCCGGTAGAATTGGGGCCGCTGGGGTAGATGTTGGCGAACGTGCTGGGGGTGATGTTGAGATTGTCCCAGGTCTGGCTGGCGCCATCGGCTGCCAGACTACTGGCCTCACTTAGGTCGACGTTGCGATTGGTGACGGTCAGCCCGTTCTGGATGTTCAGGGCGCCGTTAACCTGCAAATCCCCGCCGCTGACGGTGACGCCGTCGAGGGTGCCGTTTTGAACGGAGAAGTTGCCGCCGCTGACGTCGATCGTGCCCTTGGTGATCGTGCCGCCGTTGAGGTAGCAAGTTCCACCGAAGGCGCCGGGGTTAAGCGTGGCGCTGGTATTGTCCAGGGCGCCGGTGATGTTGACCGTGCTGTCGGCGGAGGCGCTGAGGGAACCGATCGCCGCGGTGGTGAAAGTGCCGCCCAGCTCGACGGCGCTGACGTTGATGGCGCTGATGGTGCCGGCGTTGGTCCAGTTGCCCTCGAGGGTCAGAGTCGCTCCGTCAGCTTTCAGGGTGCCACCGCTGGCGTTGGTCCAATTGGTCGCAGCGATGCTGAGCCTTCCCCCGAGCGTGGCCTCACCCAAGCCGTTGTTGGTGAAGTTGGATACAGCGATGTATGTCGGTATCTCATCCATCCGATTGGCATTGATCGTTCCGTTGTTGATGAGCCCATCGCCGGTGTTCCAATTGTTGAACTGTGCCAGACCGTTGATGGTGACGTTACTTCCCAGGGTAAGGGTCTGCGGGCCGCCGGAATTGGGGCCGCTGGTGTAAATGAAAGCGTAGTAACTGGGATTGATGTTGACGTTATCGATGGTCTGGCTGGGGCCGTCCAAGAAAACGGCACTGCCTACATCCAAGTCCAGATTGTGGTTGCCAATGGTTAGGCCGTTTTGAACATTAAGCGAACCGGAGACATACAAATCTCCGCCGCTGACGGTCACGCCGTTGAGGGTGCCGTTTTGAACGGCGAAGTTGCCGCCGCTGGTATCAATCGTGCCCTTGGTGATCGTGCCGCCGTCGAGGTAGCAGGTTCCACCGAAGGAGCCGGGGTGGAGCGTGGCGCCGGTGTTGTCCAGATTGCCGGCGATGTTGACCGTGCTGGAGGAATCAGCGGTGACCGTTCCTATCTCCGCGGTGGTGAAGCTCCCGCCCAGGTCCAGTGTCGAGCCACCGGTGGCTTTGAACGTGCCGCCGGCGTTGGTCCAGTTGACGGAGTTGATAGACAGCGTCCCGCCGTTGGTCGCCTCGGTGGTGCCGTTATTGGTAAAGTGGGTGCTGCTGCTGATGGTTGCGGTACCGCCGTTGGTGGCTTTGAGCGTTCCGTTGTTGGTGAAGTTGCCCACTTCAAAGTACACCCCGTAGCCGGTACCGTTGTCAGCGTTGATCGTTCCGTTGTTGACGAGCATGCTTCCGGAATAGCCACCGTCGTAAAACCAAGCTCCGTCGTGAACGGTGGTGCTCGGTCCCAGGGTGAGGGTCTGGGGTCCGCCGGAGTCGGCTCCGCTGGCGCAGATGTACGCGTACGAACTGGGCGTGATGTTCACGTGGTCGAACGTCTGGCCGCTCGTGCCATCGGCATAGATACCACTGTCAGTGCCAAGGTCCAGGTTGTGATTGCTGACGTTCAGGCCGTTCTGGATATTCAAGTTGCCCCCGGCGTTGACCTGCAAGTCTCCGCCGCTGACGGTGATGCCGTTGAAGGTGCCGTTTTGAACGGCAAAGCTGCCGCCGGACAGATTGATCGTGGTGTTGGCGATGGTGCTGCCGCTGCCGTCGAGTAAATAGCTGCCGGCATCGAGGGTGATGTTCCCAGCCTGAAACGTGCCGCTGGTCTGATCCAGCGTGGCATTCGCGGAATTGATCGTCAGGCCGTCGATGGTGATGTCCGAATCGAGGGCCACCGTGTAGGCCGAGCCGGTCGCGCTGATTTGGGCCAGATAATTTACGCCGGGAAGGGCTCCGTTGTTGGGATAGACCGGGGTGGTGGACCAGGCGGAGGTGCTGGTCCAGTCGCCGCTGGTTGCGGATGTCCAGGTCGCGGTGATATCCGCCCGGGCCGGTAGAGCCCCGGAGATCACGACGCTTGATACGGCGGCGGCGAGCAATTCACGAAATACATTTCTGGCCCTGCGAACGGGCATAGACATGGCATTTCCTCCGCGCTCCGACAGCGCAAATCAGCCCACGATCCAGAGAACGACGCGTGGAGACAACCGGACCGCGTCGTCTTCATATGTTGCTCTACACTTGGGGATTGGCCGACATCAAGGGAAAAGCGGGCGTTTTCCAGCGAAGAAGCGCGAATTTTTGTGAATTTCCCCGTTCGGCCAGAACAGGATTTTCAGGCGCGAAGAATCAATACAATCAGCCCGCAAAAAGAACCTATTTTGGTATCTATATGCCAGTTGATGGCTGGCGCCAGGTGAAAACGAGGGCGGAACCGCGCGGCGTGATGTCGCAAAGTGGTAAGGGAATGCCGCAATGCGGGAGTTGAAATTGGGTAATTCAATTGCCCATTTTTTCAACTGATGCAACGGGCGATGCACTATGGCAGTGAAAGCTCGGCGGATCGGACACTGGCGGAGGCTTGCGTGGCGGTGATCCAGCCGCCCGCGACGTCGATGGACCTCGTCGTCGCTCTTTGCCTGCGGCCGAAATCCGTTTCGACCGGCAGCGCGTCGGACCGTTGGACAGAGCCTAGCGGAGTGCCGCTGTGGGCGGGGTTCGGTTTTGGCGGCGGCGGCGCGACAAAGTGGCGAAGCCGGCCATGGCCAGGAGCGTGGCGCTGGTTGGCTCGGGGACGCCTGGGTTGAGAATGATCTGTTGGGCCAGCGCTTGTTGGTCGGCGGTCATGGCGCTGGAGGCGACGGCGTCGCTGAGTGCGGTCGGGTCACCGCCGCTGGCGAGATAGCCCTCGGCAAAGAGGTGGAAATCGGTGCCGACATCCACGGTGCCGGAATAGGTGTAATCGCCGTATTCCCAGGTGGCGGGCGCCTGGCCGGTGAGGCCCTCCATGTAGAGATTGAAATCCTGAAGGTCGGTCGTGCCGTCGAGATTGCCGTCGCCGTAAGAGGTTTCCCTGGCGAGGATGGCATGGGCGTCGACGGATTGGCCGGCGAAAGTTTGATAGAGGGGGGTTCCGTTGCCGGCGTCGTTATTCAGTATCCCGACAGCGGTGGTGTGATTGGTGTCGGAGGCGGCGATGGAACTCATCAGGCCGTTACCGTTCCAGTTTCCGCGGTTGAATCCAGTGGCGGCGTAGCCCGCGAGGGCGGCCAATTCTGAGACGCCATGATCGGTGTTGGACGGATCGTCGATAATGAGCACGCCGTCGCCGAGGTCGAGCTGGCTGGGATCGATGGTCATGGCTCCGGTCATGAGGGTGTGGATGGGTCCCCCATTGGAGGGCTGGAGCAGGCCATGGCCGCCGTTGATGAGGTTGAGGATGCCCACGTGATAGGCGGTTTGGCCGCTGTTGGTGAACTGAAATTCCACGGTGGTGCTAGCACCGTCGGCCACGACATTGACGTTTCCGCCCGGATCGCTGCGGATGTAGGTGGTGCCGCCGGTAAGATCGAGTTCGGAGCCGGAGCGCCAGGTCTGGGGGCCGCCGATCGTGAGTGTGGAATTGCCGGCTTTAGTGACGGTGGTGCCGGCGTCCACTACGAGTTGCATCTCGTAGTTTCCGTAATGAACGGTGGGAGTTCCGCTCATTTCAATGGCGCCCTGACCGGCGATGACGGTGCCGTTGTTCACGTCGAAGGTGGAGGCACCTTCGACTTGAAGGAGCCCATCGATGCCGGTGTTGCTTAAGGTGCCACCAACCAGGAACGTGCTGTTCTGCACGGTGGTCGTGTTATTGGCGCTCTCAAAAAACGCATTGGTATTGACCACGGCGCCGTTGGAGACGGAGAGGGTTGCGTTGTAGTTGAGGGCGATGCCGACGCTGACGTTGAGCGTTCCGCCGTTCATCGTGTACTGGCCATGCGAGCCGCCCGCGTCGCCGATGTAGGCGACCTGGCATGTATTGGTGCCGCCGGTCTGGTTGAACGTGCCCGTTCCGTGGTAGCCGATGTATTCAGTGCCGCTATACAGCGAGGGGTCCGAGTTTGAGCCGCTCAAGTTGTACGTTCCGGCCTCGCCCGCGTTGGTTCCAAGGGTCAATGTGCTCACAATAACCGTGTTGACCGGAATAGTTACCGACCTAAACGGCTCCAGCGCGGCGCTGTAAGTTTGCGTGAGCGAGGGTGTAGCCGCGGGGTTTCCCGACACCTCCAACGACTCGAAGTTCCCGCATTGAATCGGCAGGGAAGAAGTGCCGGTCACATGAACGTCGATCATGTTGTCAAAGACCATCCCGTTGGCCGGAGGATTCTGGAAATTCACGTTGTTCAGCGTGAGGCCCTGGATCGGCGAGCTCGCCAGTGCCGCAAATATGTTGTCGCTCGACGAGCCGAGGACATTGATGTTGCTGAACGAAATATTCTTCCACATTGTGTACGAGGGGGAATCCAGCCTGTCATCTGCCAGGATACTGACCGCGTCCGTCGGATTGCCCGTTGGATAGCCGGTCCCGAAGTATTCGCTGGAAACGTTGATCGGGACGGTGACGTTGTTCATCGTCAGATTCGAGAGCGTGACGTTTTGAACCAACCCGCCGCCGAAGCTCGCCTTGAGGTGAATGCCGTTGTCCGTGCCGTTGAAGGTGCAATTGTTGACGGTCAGGCCGTTGAGGCCGGAATCGGTCTGGCCGCCAATGGAGATCCCGTGGCCCGCATTGATGGTGCAGCCTTGGATGACGATATTGGTCGACATCGGATTCGAGGTTGACTGCTTGGCCACGATGTCGTCGTCACCGACGTTGAAAGTGGAGTTTTCGATGAGGAAAGTGCTGCCGGAATAGTCGATTCCGTCCGTGTTGGCGCGCTGAATGCCGTCAAGCAGGCTGATGTTGTTGATCGTCACGTTGCTGTCGTTCTTGACGACCAGATGTTCGTGCGACGCATTCTTCATCGTCACGCCGGTCACCTCGAGGTAGGTCACATTCTGCAACTGGACCATGTTGTTGTTCGAGATGGTCGGGTCTGTATCGGATTCATTCAGGAGGGTACCGCCCCCGCTGATTTCGATGTTTTGGGTGGTGCCCGAGGAAGTGATAAAGGTATTGGACGGGGTCTTGTTCTGAAGCGTGGCGCCCGTGTCCACCTGCAGGTTGACGTTGCTGGCAAGGGTGAGTTCGTTGCATAGGTATGGGCTGGCGGCCGCGGGAATTTCCACGATTCCGCCATTTCCACCGACGGTGTTTGCCGCAGCGGCGTTGATCGCGGCCTGGATCGCCGCGGTGTTGTCCGCGCTCGTACTCGAAGCCCCGTAGGCGGTGACGTTGAAGACGGTTGAGCCAATCGTCGGCAGGGTGGGATCACCGGCCAGGAGGCGCGCTGGAGCGGCCAAAGATGCAGCGGCGTAAATAGCAGCGGTCGCAAATTTACGCGAAAGGCGGCGATCCGTACGCCGCAAGGAATGACTGGCATGGCCGACCCTCACCCGGTGAAGCGAAGCGCCGCTATTCATTTTTCCCGCCCTTCTGGCCAACTTCGCCGATAATTTCAGCCAAAAGCCATCTGATTGCGGAGGTTATTTAAAGTCATTTGGTTATGTAACTTAGCTCATATAACCATCTGATTCCCATATTGTCAATGGAAATTATAGTTTTTGTCGCTATTGCCGCCCTCGCTGTCGCAATGCGGGATCAAGGGGCGTTGTCGGAACGCCACGTAGCACGCTGGGGAAATGTGAGGCGCTACGGCAGTGAAAGCTCCGCCGGGCGGGTGGTCGCGGAGGCTTGAGTGCCGATGATCCAGCCGCCGGTGAGGTCGAGGGACTTGGGTTGAGCGGTGGCATCGGGCGGAAGAACGAAGAGCAGTGTTGCGCTGCCGCTACCGGAGACGTAGGAGGTGGCGGAGCCATCGGTGAAGATCAGACGCGGATGGCCTTTGACGGTGACGCTTTCGGTGAACACGACGGAGAATTTATGATCGTGCGCGATGAGTTGGCGAATCTTGGGGCCGGCGCTGCTTTCGGGGTCCCAGGTGTTCGCGAAAGTCCAGGCGGGGGTGATCCGATCGGGCTTGGGTGAGCCGGGGGCTCCTGTGAGATTGTCGGCGAACCAGGGGTAGTCGCCGCCGTCGCGGTGACAGTTGAAAAAGCAGGCACGCTCGCCCCAGAGGTTGACCTTGTCGTAGTCTTTGTTGCGATTGATATCCCCTTGGGTGGTGGGGGCTGTGGCGCTGAGCGGATAGATCACGCGCTTGGGGGGGCGGTCGATCATTGATTGGGAGAAGGTGCAGTTGAGGAAGAAGAACTGGGCATCCTGGTGATGGCGGGCGAGGTACCAGCCTGCGGCGCCGTCGAATTTGCAGTTGCGCAGGACGAGTTTCATGTCCTTGTTGACGTGGCCGTCGTGCCAGACGGCGGCGGTGTCTTTCATTTCGTAGAAGGTGCAATCGGTGAGGTAACACCAGCCGCGGGGGCAGACGAAATCGACCGAGCCGCGGAAGTTGCAGCGGGCGTGGTAGTAGCGGCCCCTTTTGCTGTACCAGAGGGAGAGGGTATCGGCGCCTTCGCTGAGGACGTCCGCATCGGTGATGACGGTGCGGTCGGCGTTGCCGTAGATTGCGAAGGCGTGCGGGCCGATTTGGCCGGCGGTGTTGTGGATCGTCAGGTTTTGCAGGACGGCGTCGCTGCCGTTGATGTTCACGACGGCCCGGCCAATGTCATCGGGGTTCTTGGTGAAGTCCTCGGCAAGTTGGGGAAATTCAATGCGCGTGCCGGTGCGGCTTTGGCCCTCCAGCGTGACGTAAGGCGCGTCGATGCGGATTTTTTCCTTGTAGACGCCGTCCTTGATGAGGAGGACGATGCGCTGGGAGTTTTTGTTGGGGATGGATTGGACGGCTTTCTGGACGGTGGTGAAATCGCCGGAGCCATCCGCGGCGACGGTGATGTCAGGAGGGATCGTTTGCGCGGCGGCGACGCTGCTCAGAAACAATAGCGCCAGCAGCCAGGGCAGTTTTCGGATCGCTCTACTTTCCACTTTCTACTTTCTACTCTCTGCTAATGCAGAGCGGTAGCACGATCGGCCGGGGACGCAGCGGTGAGGCTCGACGATCTGATCGTCCGGGCCGACGACCTGCTGGGTCTGGGCGCACCAGCAGTGCTCATCGTTTCCCAGATATTGCTCGGCGCGCGTGGGGATCTGATCCAGGAGGAAAAACGCTTTGGATCGCAAATCGCCGCAGAAGGGCGTGAGCGGGATGGATGATTTGGAGAAAGTTGGTTGAGACATCGGCGTTCTCCGGCGATTAGCTTTTTAGCTGCGTCAGGGCGCGCTTGATCAGGGCCTTGGTGAGGGGGATTTTGTACGCATTTTGGGCCAGGGGCGCGGCGCCGGCCAGAGCGATCTCGGCGGCGGCGGAGGCGGCGCGATCGTCCAGGGGATTGCCGATCAAAGCGGCCTCGGCCTTGGGAACACGCCAGGGGATCGGGGCCACGCCGCCCAGAACGAGGCGCGCTTGGCGAACGGCTCTGTCGGGGGCCAGCTCGACGGCCGCGGCCACGGCGGACATCGCAAAATCCAGGGACGAACGCTCCTTGAATTTCAAATACGTTGAGCGATTGGCCAGGGGCGAATCGGGGATTTGGATTTCGGTGATGATCTCGGCGTCGGCCAGGACGTTTTCTTTTGTCAGATCGCCCCCGCGCGGCGTGGTGAAGAATTTTTCCAGGGGCAGTTGGCGGTTGCCGTTGGGGCCGGTGATGCTCAGCGTCGCGCCCAAGGCGAGGAGCATCGGCGCCAAATCCGAAGGATGCACGATGTAGGATGGTCCGCCGCCGAAGATGGCGTTGTATTTGTTCTCGCCCGTGGCCGCGTAGCACTGCGAGCCGCCTTTTTTGAGGCAGATGACGTTCTCCAGGCGGAAATACCAGCAGCGCGGGCGCTGGCAGAGATTTCCGGCGACGGTGCCGAGGTTGCGGATTTGAATGGTGGCGACGGAGCGGGCGGCCTCGGCCAGGCCGGGGAAGTTGGCGCGGATTTGTGCATCCGATTCAAGCTGGTGGAGCGTGACCAGGGCGCCGATTTTGGCGTTGCCGGCGGGGTCGAATTGGATGCGGTCCAGGCCGGGGATGGTTTTGAGGTTCACCACGCGTTTGGGTCGCGTGATGCGGTCTTTCATGGTGGTGAGCAAGTCCTGCCCGCCGGCCAGGGGTCGGGGGGATTCATCCGGATCATCGGCCGCGACGGCCGCCAGCAGCTTGACGGCGTCTTCGACGCTGGAGGCGGCGGACCATTCAAAGGCTTTCATGACGGCTTAACCTTTCTGGCTCAACCCCATCAGGATTTTGTCGGGGGTGATGGGCAGATCGCGGACGCGCACGCCGCAGGCGTTGAAGACGGCATTGGCGATGGCGGCGGCGCCGGGAATGACGGGCGGCTCGCCCATGCCGACCACGGCTTCTCGGTCGTCCTGGTCGTCGATGATGGGGACAAGCTCGGGCATTTCCAGGCAGCCGGGGAGCTTGTAATCCTCGAAATTGGGGTTGAGCATGACGCCAAGGGGGCCGTCCATGACGCGGCCTTCGAAGAGGGCCATGCCCAGGCCCTGGATCATGCCGCCGTTGATTTGGCTCTCGATGGCCAGGCGGTTGAGGGGCAGGCCCAGGTCCTGGATGTGGACCATGCGAATGGGCTGCACGCGGCCGGTTTCGACGTCGACTTCGACCTCGGCACAGACGGCGCCGTGGGTGCCGATGGAGGCGAGGTTGGCCTGCCATTGTCCGCGGGCGGAGATTCCCGCGGCGGGCAGGACGGCGCAGGTTTGCTTCCAGGGGATCGACTTGCCGTTGGCGATCACTTGGCCGGAAGAGAACGAGACCTGCTCGGGCTTGGCCGAGAGGATGGGGGCGATGAGTTTGGCGAATTCGAGGCGGGCGTTGGCGGCGGCATCTTTCACGGCGGGGGAGAGGGATGCAGTGGTGATGGAGCCGCCGGAAGCGTTGGCCGGGCCCAGGCTGGAGTCGCCGATTTTTTCGGTGACGTCGTCGAGTTGCAAGCCGAGTTCCTCGGCGACGATGGCGCGGACGTAGGTGCGTGTGCCGGTGCCCAGGTCCTGGGAGCCGACGGAGGCGGTGACGGCGCCGTCGCGGGTGATGGCGACGTGGACGATGCACAGCGGTCCACCGCCGCCGCCCCAGGCGGTGCAGGCGCAGCCGAAGCCGCGTTTGAGCGTCCCGGGCCAGGCGCCGGCCACGGCCTTGCGCCTCTCCCAACCGACTTCCTTGGCGGCGCGGTCAAGCTGGCGGTGATACACCGTATCGTCCACGTTGCTTTTGCGGAACTCGATGGGATCGATACCGAGCTTGTAAGCCAGTTCGTCCAGGAGGCACTCGATGGCGAAGGAGGCCTGTGGCCGGCCGGGGGCGCGCATGGCGCGCGAGGAATCGACGTTGGTGTGGATGGAGGCCATCTCGCGATAGACCAGGGGAACGTGATAGATGAAGGGCTGGGGCGCCTGCGTGCCGTTGCCGATACCGCCGAGGCGATATTGCACGGCGAGCATGGCTTGCAATTTTCCGTCGCTGGCAGCGCCGGCCTTGATTTTCTGCCAGGAGCCGGAGCGATTGCCGGCCATGAGAAATTCGTCGTGGCGCGTCAACATGAGCTTGACGGGAACGTTGGCCTCCTTGGCCAGGCGGCAAGCGAGCTGGCCCTCCACGCCGAAGTGCAGCTTGGAGCCGAATCCACCGCCCATGTGCTGGGTAATCACGGTGACGCAGCTTTGGGGAATCTCCAGTTGGGCGGCGGCGTCGCCGACGACGGAAAAGACCCCCTGGGTGGAGGCGTAGACGGTGGCGGTGTCGCCGCCGCGATAGTCCACGATCATGCCGTGCGGTTCCAGGCAACAGTGGTGGATGGTGGGTGTGCGGTATTCGGCCTCCACGACGGCGGGGCAATCCTTGAAAGCGGCGTTAACGGCATCGGCGTCGCCTTCGGCCGGGTCGGCGCGCGTGTTGTTCTTCACCTCCTGGTCGTGGGGGTAGACAGCCGGAGCACCGACCTGGATGGCGTCGTCCGTCTTGACCACGTGGGGAAGGACTTCGTACTTGACCTCGATGGCGTGGATGGCGTCCTCGGCGATCTCAGGGGAGACGGCCGCGACGGCGGCGACGGGCGTGCCCTCGTAAAACACCGTGGGACGGGCCTTCATCGCGACCACCACGCCCGGCATTTTCAGGGCGGGGGCCAGATTCACGTTCGAGACGTGGGCGCGGGCGTGGGGGGCGCGCAGGATGCGCGCGTACAGCATTCCCGGCAAACGCACGTCGTCGGAAAAAACGGCGGCGCCGGTGACTTTTTGCGGGCCATCCACGCGCGGCGTGCGCTTGTTCAACAGGCGGTGCTGGTCGTTTTTTCCCCATTCCTCCTTGACCCCCGTGTCGTCCACCTCGATCTCGACTATGACCTCCTCGCCGTTGACCGTGCGCGAGACCTTCATTTTCTTTTTTTTGCGAGTGGTGGGCTGCTCAGCCATGGCTCTTACCCCCCGAAGCGGCCCCGGCAACGGCCAAGGCGGCTTCAAAAACGCGCGGGTACGCGCCGCAGCGGCAGAAATTTCCCTTGCAGGCCTCGCGGACTTCTTCCAGCGTCGGATGCGGGTTTTGGGCCAAGAGCGCGGAGACGGAGGTCACAAAGCCGGGGGTGCAAAAGCCGCACATCAACGCGTCCTTGTCCACGAATTCGGCTTGTACTGGGCTGAGGTTCTGTAGCGAGCCCAGGCCCTCGACGGTGGTGATCTTCTTGCCCACCGCATCCACGGCCAATACCAGGCAGCCGTAGACCGGCTTGCCGTCGAGCAGCACGGTGCAAGCGCCGCAGGTGCCCATGTCGCAAACGATCTTCGGACCGGTGACGGGGGGATCGAGATGATCGCGCAGGGCGCTCAGCAGCGTCGTGCGCGGCTCGACGGTGAGCTTGCGGTCCTGTCCGTTGACTTGGAGCACGATGGAGGTGGGGCCGGTGATGGTTTGGCTGTCGGCGGACGGTGCGGAGGTGGGCTGCGGCTCTGCGGCGCGCAACAGGGGATGTTCGGCCACCATGGCACCGACGCCGACGGCGCCGACGCCCGCAAGAAATCGCCGCCGGCTCACCCCATCCGCCGAATCGGATCGCTTACTTTTGCCGCCCTGCATGCGTATCTCCCGTTGGCGATGGGGATTGTATGCTAGTCGCCCGAAAATGGCGCGCGAAGGGGAATTTTGCGCTCCTTTTTTTGGCGATTCGGCAGCGGGCGGGGTTCGAAAAGCGAGGGTTCCCGTTTTAGTCGGCGGCGACGGAGCCGGCTTGGACCGTGACTTTGCGGAACAAGAACGGCGTGGGAATACACAGGGCGCATAGGATCGTCAACGTGCGAAAATCCACCAGGTATGACAGCATTTCGGACTGCCGGCTGAGGATTTGATACAGAATTCCCTGTGCCGCGTGGGTGCCGCCGACGGTCCCGAAGTAGTGGGCGGCCATGTGCGAGATCATCCGCAGCTGGTATCGAAATTCGGGCGAGTAGGGGGTGGTGTGGGCGGAGAGAGTCAGTTGGCTCCGCTGGGCGCCGCGGGCAAGCATGGTGGTGACGGCGGCGATGCCGAAGCTGCCGCCGAGGTTGCGCATCAGGTTGTAGATGCCGGTGGCGTTGCGCACCTGAGTGTTGGGCAAGGTGCCCATGGTGGATGTAGTCAGGGGCACGAAGATGAAACCGAGGGCAAAGCCGCTGATGATGTTGGGCCATTGAATGTTGCTGGTGGCGATGTCGAGATTGATGCGGCCGAAATAAATCATGGCGTAGGTCAGGATGGCAAAACCGAAACAGAGCAGAACGCGCATGTCGATTTTTCGGATGAGATTGCCGACGACGACCGTGGCGACCAGGGAGCCCAGGCCGCGGGGGCTGACGGCCAGTCCGCTTTGCGTGGCGGGATAGCCCATGAGGGTTTGCAGAAGCAGGGGCAGCAGGGCGGTGGTGCCGTACAGCACGACGCCCAGGAAGGTGATCATGATCGTGCCGATCAGAAAATTGCGGTCAGTGAAGATGCGCAGGTTCACGAGCGGCCGGGGCGTGTACCACTGGCGAATGCCGAAGGCCAGCAGGGCCACGGCGGCAATCACCGCCAGGTAACAGATGAACGTTGAGCCGAACCAGTCGGATTCCTGCCCTTTGTCCAGAAGGATTTGCAGGGCGCCCAGGCCGACGGCCATGAAGCCAAACCCGATGTAGTCCAGGGGAGCGCGCGAGGATTTGAGATAGGGCGGGTCCTCGACGAACGCGCGGGCCATGAACATGGCCAGGATTCCGACGGGGAGGTTGATGTAGAAGATCCATCGCCAGGAGTAATTGTCGGTGATCCAACCGCCGAGGGTGGGTCCGATGATGGGGGCGCAGACGACGCCGATGCCGAAGACGGCCATGGCCGGCCCGCGCTGCTGGGGCGGAAAGCTTTCCAGCAAAGTGGCCTGGGCGATGGGCTGCAGCGCCCCGCCGCCGATCCCCTGGAGCACGCGGGCGACGATCAACATGGAAAGACTGTTGGCCATGCCGCACAGCATGGAGGCGAAGGTGAAGATGAAGATGCAGGAGATGAGCGTTCGGCGTCGGCCGAAGTGACTGGTCAACCAGCCGGTGCTGGGCAGGACGATGGCGTTGGAAACGAGGTAACTGGTGAGCACCCAGGTCGCCTCGTTCGTGGTGGCCGAGAGGCTGCCGGCGATGTGGGGCAGGGCGACGTTGGCCACGGAGGTGTCCAGCACCTCCATGAACGTGGCGAGCATTACCGAAAGGGCGATGATCCAGGGGTTAAAACTGGGCCGCCAGGCTTCGTGGAATAGGCGCTCGTCGCGCAGGGCGTCGATTTCGTGCAAGCGCTGGCTGTCGTTGGTGCGCTGGGTCATGGTCGTTGTCCGATTGTACGTGGCTCGCGTTCTGGTGGAAAATGCAATTGAAATGCAACCGCTGAGACACAGAGACGCAGAGACATCTATGAGCAAGCCGTTGTCAAGGCGAACGGGTTTCAACGGGGTGCATCCAAACATCTATTCGACGTCGCCACCGTGGCGCGTCATTTAACGATTTCGGCGTCGGCCTCATTCAGCC